>Ga0316198_10000303_pt1 | contig 24623 bp, 22 predicted proteins | sample OudBieAanoxic_MG_FD_204935 | JGI IMG/M metagenome (GOLD analysis project Ga0316198, IMG submission 204935) | Coastal sediment microbial communities from Oude Bieten Haven, Netherlands - site A anoxic | ecosystem: Environmental > Aquatic > Marine > Coastal > Sediment | place: Netherlands...
CGTCAATTCTCCGCCTGGATCGCCGCCGCCGCTGCTTGTAGTAATTCTGGCGCGTCATCGCCACCTTATGGCACAAACGCTCCAGACTTACTCCTCGTCGACCCTGGATCTTTTCCCGTGCCCGGTGGACACCTTCCCAACGTTCTTTTTTTTAAAAGAATCTACGTCCGTGCCCGTCCTCTCGCACAAGATCTCGAAAAACGATTCAGACAACGCTTGATCCATGTGCGAATCTGCAAGCGCAGCTTCCAGTCGCCGCACTCGATCTTTCAATCTTTTGATCTCACCCGGCTCGTCTGGTTTTGCCACTCGTACTACCTTTCGTAAAAGATGCGCTTTGCCGTACTGTTTCACCCAGCGTTTCACCGATCCCTGATCAACCCCATACGCCTGTGACGCCTCGTACGGACTCCCAAATCGCCCTGCCTCCAGATCGTCCACCACCTGCTGCTTGAACGCTTCACTGTATCGCATTACTTTCCGTGACACTCTCCGCCCTCCTCTCGAGTGTCAACCTATCCCAGGACGCGACCCCGATGTGTATCTTGCATCCTGTATCTTGCATCCGGATGGATGGGCGGCCCGCTGGTGTAGCATGTGCAAACCATCTTCTGGGGGATTTGAACATGCGTTGGAAGGGCGGTCGCAGGAGTCAGAACGTCGAGGATCGGCGCGGAACGCGAATGGGACGGGGGGCAGCCGTCGGCGGTGTCGGCGGGCTGGGTTTCCTGATCATCGTAGTTCTTTACATGCTCCTTGGAGGCGATCCGGCTCAGCTCGTAGAACAGATGCCGCAGGCCGGTGGGCCGTCGGCTTCGGTGTCCACCGGACCGCCACCGCCCGGGCAAGAAGAGTTGGCGGATTTTGTGTCGGTGGTGCTGGCCGACACCGAGGACACCTGGAACCCGGTCTTTGCTTCGATCGGGCGACAGTACGAGGAACCGAAGCTGGTCCTCTTCTCTGGCCAGGTGCGTTCTGCCTGCGGCATGGCCGGCGCGGCGATGGGCCCCTTCTACTGCCCCGGCGACCACAAGCTTTACATCGATCTCAGTTTCTACGACGAGCTCCAACGTCGCTTCCGTGCCCCAGGCGACTTCGCCCAGGCCTACGTGATCGCGCACGAGGTCGGCCACCACGTGCAGAACCTGCTCGGCATCAACTCAGAGGTGCAGGCGATGCAGCGGCAGGTGAGCAAGACCGAGGCCAACGAGCTCTCGGTGCGGCTCGAGCTCCAGGCGGATTGCATGGCGGGCGTCTGGGGCTATCACACCCAAAGGGCACGCAACATGCTCGAAGCGGGAGATCTCGAGGAGGCCCTCAACGCCGCCAGCGCCATCGGTGATGACCGCATCCAGCGCGAGAGCTCCGGCCGGGTGGTTCCCGATAGCTTCACCCACGGCAGCTCGGCGCAACGCGTGAAGTGGTTCCGCGTCGGATTCGAGTCTGGTGATGTTGCAGCCTGCGATACCTTCCGGGTCGCCCAGCCGTAGAGCCACCGCAAACACGAAGGCACGAAGACACTAAGAACAACACGAAGAGTATTTTCTTTGTGAGAACCTTCGTGCCTTTGTGTCTTCGTGGTTGGGGTTATTTCCTCGAGATCTCTCCGAGGAGGTTTCTTCCCAGAATTGCCGACGCGGAGAGGACGGCGCCGAAAAGCGCGCCGGCGATGCCGGCCGTGCAGACATCCTGGCCTGTGAGATAGAACCCCTTGAGACCGGTCTTCGGCCGCAAAACCCGTTCGCGGAAGCGGGCGGGCGTGTGCTCGAGCCCGTAAATTTCGCCTTTGTCATAACCGCCGAAGTGGCGGGTCGAGAGCGGTGTCGACAGCTCGGAGTAAGCAATCTTGCCGGCGATCTGAGGCACTTCACGCTCCACGACCTCGATGAGCCGGCGCGAGAGTTCCTTTTTGACGGCCTCGTAGCCCTCTCCACGCTTCATCCATTTCGTGTTCTCCCACTGTAGGAAGCGGTCGTATGGAGCGATGCTCACGACCTCGACCGTGGCCTTGCCGGGGTGACGGTTCGCGAAGTCGGGGTCTTTGGCCGACGGAAAGGAGATATAGACCATCGGTAGCGGCGCCTCGGAGTCGGCCAGGTATCGGGCGAGGTCACCGTCCTGATCGAGGCTGTGATAGACCCACAGGTTGGAGCGGCCGAGACCGAGTTCTTCGTCGGTCTGGTCGAGACCGATATAGAGGCAGATGTGAGACGCGGACCGCCCCGTGCGCTGCAGCGTCGCCCGGAGTGCCTCGCGGCCAGGGGCGCCATCGGGTAACAGGTGCTCGACGGTGTTGGGGATCCCAGCGTCACTGATCACCAGGGGCGCCCTGATTTCGCGACCGCCGGCCATGCGTACACCGACCGCACGATGTCCTTCGACCATCACCGAAGCGACGTCTGCGTTGACGACGACGGTCCCGCCCGCACTTTCGATGACCGGTGCCACCGACTCGGCAATCTTCGAGGCCCCCCCAATCGGATAGGCGGCGCCGCCGAGGTAGTGATTGAAAATCATGGCGTGGATGACGAAGCTCGCCTGCGAGGGCGGTAATCCATGGTCGCCGAACTGAGCGGCGAGCACCGCCTTCAAGGTGGGGTTGTTGGTGACTTCGTCGAGGACCTCACCCAGGGTCCTGCCGGAGTGGCGGAGGAATCGCCGCCGCATCCAGGGTCCTGCCACCAGGGCGGCTGGGCGGGGCAGCGCTTTTTCGGCGAAGAAGGTTCGGGCGCCGCCGATCGCGTCCCGCACCTGTTCGAGGTAGCGATCGATCGCGGTGGCCTCATCCGGGAAGTACGAGTACATCCGCTCGCGCCACGCATCGCGACCGGCGACGTACTCCCACCGTTGGCCGTCAATGACCACGGTGTCGTAGACGTCGCCCATCGACTCCCACTGGAGGGAACCGTCGCTGATCTCATCGCACAGGCGACGGATCATCGAGCCTTCGTGATGCACCTGGCCGACATAGTGGACGCCGACATCCCAGTCCCAGTCCTCGCGGCTGAAGGCGTGAGTGAATCCGCCCGCCTTGGTGTGGCGTTCCAGAACCAGGACCCGCCGGTCAGCGTGCTTGGCGAGCAGGGCAGCAACACCGAGGCCGCCGATGCCGGAGCCGATGACGATGGCGTCATAGTTGCCGTCGTCCTTCCAGGTTGCATAAGGAGTTCCAGTTTTTTTCATGGTTTTAGCTTCTCCTTGACCGCGCTCAGCTTTGCCTCCATGGAGGGCTCCCGGTCGACGCGGGTTCCGAGGCGGAGGTTGGTGGCGATGCGCGGCACGTCCATCTCGTGTAACCGTTCGTGGCAGGCTTTGAGAGCCGCCATCACCAGGTCCCAGTCGCCCTCGATATTGGTGCCGTTGGCGTGCAGCCTAGGCTCGAGGCCGTGCTCGGTGAAGACCTGTTCGCAGGCCGCCACGTAGCTCGACAGCGACAGCCCGACCCCGAGAGGGATGATGCTGATATCAGCGATGGCTTTCATGGGATCCTCCGAGGCAAGGATACTCCTGCCGGTTTGAACGGTGGAACCGCAATTCGAACCCCGCTCTGGGCCTTGCCCGCTGTATCCTTGTCCGCCATGAAAAACACTCTCGAACTCTGGCTCGTTCGTCACGGCGAGACGACCTACTCGGCCTCGAAGCGGGTTGCCGGCTGGAGCGACCCACCATTGACCGAAAATGGCCGCCATCAGGCCGAGGCCCTGCGGCCGGAGATCGACGGACACCTATTCGCAGGCGTGTGGTCTTCGGACCTTCAGCGGGCGGTGGAGAGCGCCCGCCTCGCAATGGGGGAGCCGCGCACCGACCGGCGTTTGCGTGAATGTGACTTTGGTGCGCTCGAGGGCTGCACCTATGAAGAGGCGGATTCCACCTACGCCGAGGTCTTCAGCGAGTTCCGCAATTTCCAGGCGCCTAAAGGCGAGTCCCACGAGGAATTTCGAGGCCGAGTCCACGACTTCGTCGATTCTCTGGAGCCCGGACACCACCTGCTGTTCGTCCATGGCGGCGTCATAAGGGTCCTGACCCAGGATCTCGGGCTCGACCGTTTCATTCCTACCGGGAGCCTCGTCGGTCTCGACTGGGCTGCGCAGGAGGTGCTCTTCGTGCGCGAACCCGGGAATACTGAGGCCATGGATTGATTTTCGTCTGACATGAGTCCGCGCCGTCCGCTCCCGGTGATATTGATGGTTTTCCTGATGGGTTGGCTGGTTTTCCAGACCGCCGCTCAGGAGGTGGAGGAGTCAAAGGTCGAAGCGAGTCTCGTCACCAGCGCCTCATCGATCGAATCGGGATCGATCTTCTGGCTCGGCGTTCACTTCGAAATCGAGGATGACTGGCACATCTATTGGCGCAACCCCGGCGGGGCGGGGCTGGCCACGGCAGTCGACTTCAAGCTTCCTGACGGGTTCGTCGCCGGCCCTCTGCGATGGCCACTGCCGATCGCCTTCGTTCAGAGTGAGGGCATCCCTGGCTTCGGCTACGAGGGCTCTGTGGTGCTCGCAGCCGAGGTCGCCGCTCCGTCTGACTTTGATCGATCGCGACCAGGTACGGTGCGGGTGGAGGCCTCGTGGTTGGCCTGCAAGGGTGTTTGCGTCCTCGGCTCGGCAAAACTCGAGGCTTCATTGGCAGAACTTCCGGAGGACCCGGTCTTTCGACGGTGGGCTGGGCAGTTGCCGAAATCTTCGGGAGGAAATGACCTCCCGTTCGGCCTCTCGGCGACCGGTGGGTTTGCCGATGGGGTCATTACCCAATGGCTGCGGTGGAAAGGATCGCCGCACCCGGTCGAGTGGTTCCCCGACCCGTCCGAAGCCCTCGAAATCGGGGATGTTCAGATCCGGACACGGGGCGGGCTGACTCGAATCGACGCGGCAGTGAGATCAAGAAAAGGTGCCTTGGGATCGATCAGCGAGCTTCCGTCCCTGTTTGTCATCACCGGAGATGACGGTGAGCGACGGGGTTGGGAGCTGTCAATACAACTGACAGACAACTGAGTTTAAGGAGAATGAGATGAAGCATGTGATGAGGACCGTGATGATCGTGATGGCCGTCATCGTGGCTGTGCCTGCGATAGCCGGAAATGGGGTTCGTGTCGGTGGTGCCGCGCCTGCATTCACTCTCGCCGATACCGCTGGCAATGAAGTGAGCCTTTCAGATTTCGAGGGAAAGATCGTGGTCCTCGAGTGGCTCAATCCCGACTGCCCCTTCGTGCAGCGCCACTACAAGGCGGGTACCATGAAGACCCTCGCGACGAAATACGACGGCGAGGGCGTGGTCTGGGTGACCATCAACTCCACCAATTACATGGATGGGGCGGCGAACGCCAAGTTCAAAGCCGACAACGACCTTCCGTACACGATTCTGGTCGACCAGTCCGGCGAAGTAGGCCATCTCTACGACGCCAAAACGACCCCCCACATGTACATCATCGATGGCGTCGGTACGTTGGTATACATCGGCGCCATCGACGACGACCCGCGGGGTAACAAGAGCGAACCTGCGGTCAACTACGTCGCGGCCGCCCTCGACGAGGTGCTCGCCGGTAACGCCGTCACCACCGCCGAGACCAAGCCCTACGGCTGTTCGGTGAAGTACAAAAAGTAAATTAGGAATTCGGAATTCGGAATTCGGAATTTCCACCGCCCACCCATGATGGTCGAAGGCGGGGAGTCGTGTAGGGTGAGGTAGATGTCTGAGGACAGATTAGCTCAACTGGAGGACGAGCAGTCGCCGCAACTGCCCCTCCGACGTCTGTTGGCGTTGGCAAAGCCGGAGTGGCGGCGGTTAGTCGTGGCGACGGTTTTTCTGCTCGTCGGCGGGGCGGCAACCTTGGCATACCCGAAGGTCATCGGCGTTCTCATTGACGCGGCCGTGGCGGGTGGTGCCGCCACGATCAATCGCGCGGCGGTGGCGATGGCGATTATCTTCGCCGTGCAGGCTGTGGCGGTGGCCCTGCGTTATTTCCTCTTTTCCATTGCTGGTGAGCGCATCGTCACCAGGCTGCGGGAGCAGGTCTACCGTTCGATCATCGAACAGGAGATCGGCTTCTTCGATGCCCGCAAGACCGGTGAGCTGACGAGCCGTATCACCGCAGACGCAACGGTCATGCAGAACACAGTCAGCGTCAATCTCTCGATGGGGCTTCGCAATCTGGTCATGGTGGTCGGCGGGCTCGGCCTCCTGCTCGTGTCGTCTCCCAAACTCACCGCGCTGATGTTGGCCCTCGTACCGCCGGTAGCTTTGGGAGCGGTTGTTGCGGGCCGGCGTCTGTCGAAACTTTCGAAGAAGGCTCAGGATGCCCTCGCCCGAGCCAACGAGGCGGCTGAGGAGGCCATTGCCGGGATCCGCACCGTGCGAAGCTTCTCCCGGGAAGTGGCCGAGGCCGACCGCTATAGCGACCGTATCTGGGAGTCCTTCGGCATATCACGACGGAGGGTCGGGGTTGTCGCCGTTTTTATTGGCGCCATGAATCTCGCTGCCTTCGGATCCGTGTCGGCGGTGCTGTGGTTTGGTGGCCGCATGGTGATGGCCGGAGACCTCAGTGTCGGAGAGCTCGCCTCCTTCATCCTATACACCCTGATTGTCGCGATGTCGATGAGTGCACTCGCCAACCTATGGTCCGACTTCGCACGCGCTCGTGGCGCCTCCGAACGGGTCTTCGAGCTCCTCGACCGCGAGCCGTTGGTGGACGCGGGCGGTGGTAACACTCTCGAAAAAGTCACTGGACAGATCGAGTTTGACGGTGTCTGTTTCGCCTATCCGGTGCGGCCGGAGGTCACGGTTCTCGATGACGTCAACATGCGCCTCGATCCGGGTCGCGTCGTGGCGTTGGTCGGCCCTTCGGGCGCCGGCAAGTCGACCATCGCCGCGATGATGCTGCGCCTCTACGACCCGAGCGAGGGCTTGATCCGTCTCGATAACCGCGATCTGCGGTCACTCGACGCGCGTTGGTTGCGCACTCAGATTGGGACTGTCGCCCAGGAGCCGGTCCTCTTCTCGACAGAGGTCGCTGCCAATATCCGCTATGGCCGGCCGGAGGCCCCGGAAAAAGAGGTGGAGGCGGCGGCGCGGGCGGCCAACGCCCACGACTTCATCACCGAGCTGCCGGAAGGATATGCGACCGAGGTGGGGGAGCGGGGCGTGCGCCTTTCGGGTGGACAGAAACAACGGGTGGCGATCGCCCGCGCTTTGCTCAAGGACCCGCCCATCCTGATTCTGGACGAGGCCACCTCGTCCCTCGACGCCGAATCAGAGTCGCTCGTCCAGGACGCTCTCGAGCGGCTGATGGTGAACCGCACGAGCCTCGTCATCGCCCACCGCCTCTCCACCGTTCGCAACGCCGATCGGGTTGTGGTGCTCGATGGCGGCAGGGTCATCGAGGCTGGCACCCACGACGAGTTGATGCTGGCAGACGGTCTTTATCGTCGCCTAGTCAGCAGACAACTCGTCGAGGCCTGAATTCTCCAGGCCCTCGTCCTTTCGACAGATCCGCGGCCGATGGGTACACTGGAATGAGACTCACCATTCGGGGGTGAATTCATGGACCCAGATGTCGGTTTGAGCTGTAACCCCTCATCCCTCGGGCCGTTGGACGACGACCTGACGCCGGTCACCGGACCGTTCAAGGTCTTCGAGGGCGAGGAGAAATACCTTTCGCCCCGCAAGCTCGGCGCACGCGCGAAACTCTGCGAAGAGATCGCGCCTATCCTCGAAAGGGTCCTCGATCGGGAGGAGACGGTCCTTTTTGTTCTGCCGGCTCTCCACTATCCACGGTTTCTGGAATTCTTTGGTTTCGGGGTGTGGTGGACATTGTTCTTCCGCGCCACCCTGATTCTCACCGACCGGCGCGTCATCGAGGTGCTGATGCGAGACGGCCGGCGCGCCGGAACTCGGGTCTGCTCGTATTCCTGGGGTCAGGTGAGTGATCTCAAGTTTTCGATGGCGACTCTGAAATTGAAGCCGGCAAAGGGCCGAACCCAGAAGTGGAAGATCATCGAACGCGGCGATCGCAAGCTTCTCAAAGCCCTGGCGCCTCATATCCAGCAGCTCCTGCCCGGTGATATCCATGCACCTCGTCCGGTGCCCCTGTGGCACTGTCCCGAGTGCGGTGCCGCTTCGCCGGAGCACCCCAAACAATGCACCCAGTGCGAAACCCCGTTCAAGACTCGGGGACGTGCGGCGACGCTGGCCCTCGCCTTCCCCGGCGCCGGCCTCTTTTACGCGGGCCACCCTTTTCTGGCGGTTCTGGATTTCCTTGGCGAGATGCTGATGTATTTCCTGGTGGCATTCATGTTTTTGATTGCGTCTGGCCCCGCGGAGATGGCCGCAGCCGTCATCGTCGGCCTGGTGATTCTGTTTTTCACCAAGCTTGAAAGCGCCCATATGGCGTCCGTTCTGGTGCACCGTACGAAGGCGGACAGGAAAGGCGATAAATGGCGCAGCGTTGCAATCGTCGGTGCCGTTGTCAGTCTTGTCTTCCTGGCTCTCCCGCTTTTGCTGAGCGGATCATTCGGAAATAAGCTGGACCGGGATCTGGATCTGTCGGCCAATGCCCTCGGCTGGAGCGGCGGCCACGACCCCGAACAGTGGCAGTTCGGAATCGAACCAAATCAGCGCTCCGAGTGGATTCGAGACGATGGCCAGGCTGTGTTCGTCTGGTCGTGGACGATGGGCGCCGACGAGACGTACGAGTCGTTGGCTGCCGCCTTCAATTCCGACGGCCAGGAAGTCCCGATCGTGCCGATCTCGGTCGCCGACCTCGACGGGTTCCGGGTTCACCAGTCTGATCTCGATGATGAGGGCGACACCTATGTCTGGGTGAGATGGGTCCTCTTCGATCGCCAGTTCGACGATGTGCATGTTGTCGGCGCGGTTGTTGACCCGGAAGGGATCGAGTCATTCGAGGCCGAGCTCAACGATTTGCTTGAAAACGTGGATTGGATCCCGGCTGAATAGTCTACGGCGCCTCCGCAACAATCCTCTCGACCAACGCACGCCCCTCTTTCGTATCGGGGATGATGCCCGGTTTGTGGAGCCGTTTCGTCAGCTCAATCCAGTTGGAGTCGGCCGCGAATACCCTTTCAAACATCGGTAGTGCCTTTTTCACGCTGCCGCTGGTGGCAAGGGTAACGGCCGCCCAGTACTCGACCTCGACGTTGCCTGGCAGGAGCTCTGCGGCGCGACTGTATTCGGCCATGGCGCCGTCGAGATCGTTGTGCTCGACCGCCAGGTCACCGGCGTTCATGTGTTCGTAGGCCCGGTGAACGGTGAGGAGCCGTTTGAGCTCGGCGATGGGACTGGGATGGTCTTCAATGCGGAGCTCGAGCACGCGGTCAGCCCACGACTGGCCAGTGGCCTCGCCCTTGACGATCAACATGGCAGCGGACTGCTTACCACGGATGTCGCCGCCCGAGCCCTGAGCGGCCTCGAGGGCGGCCATCAGGCGATCGGCGAGGTCGCCCTCGGTAGATTCGTAGGCCTTTGCCATCGCCGGCACCACCCTGTCATTGAGCATCATATTGGCCTGAACCGAGTAGCCGTCTCCGATGTGGTGACCGGCCGCCTCGATGCACTTGGCCCCGGTGTGAGCCGCGACCGTTCCGTTCACATCCACAAAGGCGATCTGGCGAACATCGCGGCCCTCATCAACCAGGAGGAGGGCTTTGAGTGCCTCCTCAGCGGAGAGTCCGCTCCTCATCAGATCGAGGCCACGGGGTCCATAGGCCGGGTTGACAAAGCTCTGGGTGGCAATGGCGCCGACCCCGGCCTCAGCCCACGTAACGATGGAACCCACCGAGAACCAATGCGATTGGACAGCGACACCCATGTCGCCGGTCGTCGCGTCACGTGCGACGATCGAATAGGTGTGGACGGGCTGTTCGATAGATGCTGCGGGGATCGTGATGGCCACTACGATCAGGGCGAAAAGGATTTGGCGCATTTGGGGCCTCCTGGTTTGTGTTCTCGAGGAAGTGTAGCGGCTCCCGGCGAAAGTAATCAGTAACCAGTAACCAGTGATCAGTTCCGCCCACCCACCTGCGATTTACTTTTTACTGATTACTTGCATAAAGAAAAAACCCGCATCCGGGTGGAAGCGGGTTTCATTTCAGCTGCGGATTGAATCAGTCGTTGAGCGCCTCGTGCACCCGCCCGACCATCTCCGGTCCCGGACGGAGGGTCTTGTCGCCGTCGTCCTTCCACTTCGAGGGGCAGCCCTCGTCGGCCTTGCGCGCGAGGTAGAGATTGGCCTTGAACTTGCGCATCAGCTCGTCGATATTGCGGCCCATATTGTAGAAATTGACCTCGGAGTTGAAGAGCGTGCCGTCGGGGCTGATGATGAAGGTGCCACGCAGAGCGAGGCCCGAGCCCTCGTCGTAGACGCCGAAGAGGCGGGATATCTTGCCGGTGGGATCCGCGCCCATTGCGTACTTGACGTCGGCGAGCTCCTTCTCGTCACGTTTCCAGGCGAGATGCACGAACTCGGTGTCGGTCGAGACAGTGATCAGCTCTGCTCCCATTTTCGCGAACCGGTCTTGCTGCTCTGCCAGAGCAGCGAATTCGGTCGCTCAAACGAATGTGAAGTCGGCGGGGTAGAAGAACAGAATTGTCCACTTCCCAGCCTTTTTGAGGTCGGAGAGGTTGCGCTTGCCGAAGTCGTGATTCTCCGGTTCGTAGACTGTGAGCTCGAAGTCCGGCACCTGCTGGCCGATCTTCACCGTGGTGATTTCGTCACTCATTTTGAGGTCCCCCTTTTGTGATTTTTCAGTAGCAGTGGCGAGTATAGAACGTCGGTTTTAAAATAGGAAGTATTCTCGATTAGGGAGGATCCGTGACCGTTGAGAATTCGCTGCGAATGGCATCAAAGGCTGATGCCTCAAGTAAAGATCTGTCGCGCCTCCGGTGCTTGCGAGGCTCATTGCCCGCGTGTCCCGTGTTGTCATTCCGAGCGAGCGTCTTGTCACGGCGAAGCCCAAAGGGCAAAGCCGGAAGCGAGCCGAGGCAATCTGTGGGGAAGGCAGCAGCGCGGTCCAGCCGACGTCTCACAGATCCCTCCGCTCGGACCCTGCGGATCCTCGGTCGGGATGACAACCGGAACGGTCTGACTCGTAGAGAACGGTAACGGACCAGGGCGGGATATATCCCGCCCCTACAGATGACTCAATTCCGCGATCTTCCTGTATTGGTGGCATCCGCAACGAAATGAGCCCGGGAGGGGCGACAGTTGAACAATACCCTACCGGGGTATGGTATATTCCTTCGCATGGAAACGACGATTCACGTTGACGAGCAGGTTCAGAAGAAAGCCCTCCGCCGGCTCAGTATCATCGAAGGCCAGGTGCGAGGTCTTCGCCGAATGGTGGAGGAGAGCACCGGCTGTGTCGAAATCCTGACCCAGGTTTCGGCCATCCATGAGGCTCTCCGTGGCGTCGGCAAGCTCATCGTGCGCCACCACATCGAGACCTGTGTCACCGAGGGCCTCCAGACGGACAAGAAACAAGAGCATCAGGACGAGCTGATGGACCTGATCTACAAGCTGAGCAAGTAATGGACTGGTTTCTCACCTTTGTCGCCGCCTCGTGGGCGGTCTTCGGCGCGATGGCGCCGTACCTCCTGCTCGGCTTTGCGGTTGCCGGCCTGCTGTCGGTGCTCATTTCGCCGGAGTTGGTCGAGCGCCACCTCGGCGGCAACGGTCTCGGCCAGGTCGTCAAGGCGAGCCTCTTCGGGGTGCCGTTGCCGTTGTGCTCGTGCGGGGTGATCCCTGTGGCGGCGTCCCTCCGCCGCCACGGGGCGAGCAAGGGGGCGACCACCGCCTTCCTCCTGTCGACGCCACAGACCGGAGTCGACAGCATTGCCGTCACCTATGGTCTGCTCGGCCCGTTCCTGGCGGTCGTGCGGCCGCTGGCGGCGCTCATCACCGGGGTCTTTGGCGGTGGTCTCGTACAGGCCTTCAACGGTGATGGCGCGGGGGTCAGCGACGAAGCCACCGATGACGGAGAGGCGCCGAGCTGTTCGTCGGATTGCTGTGATGACGACAAGCCGAAGAATCGATCGAAGATCGTCGAGGCGCTCCACTACGGCCTCGTCATCCTGCCTCGGGATATCGGCAAGGCCCTGATCCTCGGGGTGGCCATCTCGGGTCTGATCGCGGCTTTTGTCGCTCCGCAGGCCCTCGAATCCTCCCTCGGCGGTGGCTTCTGGCCGATGCTGGCAGCGATGGCGATCGGCATCCCGCTCTACGTCTGTGCCACAGCGTCAACGCCGATCGCGCTCGGCCTGATTCACGCCGGACTGTCACCGGGTGCGGCACTGGTCTTTCTGATCTCCGGGCCGGCCACCAACTCGGCGGCCCTGACGACACTGTGGAAGGTACTCGGGCGCCGTGCCGCCATTCTCTACCTGCTGACGGTGGCCGTCGCCTCGCTGGCGACCGGGCTTGCCGTGGACGGCCTCATCAGCGCAGGTGGTCTGCCCGAGTCGGCCCTTGTTCCGGCAGCGATGTCGATCGCTGACCAGGGTGCGCACGCCCATCACGAGGGTGGGGGACCGATGCCCTGGTTCGAGACCGCGAGCGCTCTTGTTCTTCTGGTGGTGCTGATCAACGCACTCAGACCGCGGCGCCGGCGAGATCGAGATGAAGCGATGCCAATAGATGATGAACGGGTGTTGGAACTCAAGGTCGATGGCATGCGCTGCAACGGCTGCGTCACGAGCGTGCAGCGGGCCCTCTCGGAAATCACCGGAGTCACCGACGCCGAGGTGCAACTGGACGAGGGCCGGGCGTTGATCCGCGGTGATGGCTTCTCAGTTCAAGAGCTCATCGAGGCGGTGGCGTCACTCGGGTTTGAGGCAAGTAGTACTTAATTCTCGCAACGCACCATCCATCGAAATTTGCCCACAGATAAACACAGATGAACACAGATCCACACAGATAGATTTTTTCTGTGTATATCTGTGTGATCTGTGGGTAGTCGGGCGGTGCGCGGATCTTGCATCTTGTATCTTGCATCTTGCATCTACCCCCCGAAACCCTAGTGAATTCAACCAAACAGGGGTAATCTTCTCTGGATGTCCGCTACTGCAGCGCGTCGCGTGATGGTGGTCGACGACTCCAGATTGCAGTGCGCCGTCTGGCGCAAGCTACTGGAGGAGCGCTACAGCGACAAGGTCGCGGTCGAGACCTACACCGATCCCGAAGAGGCAGTCCCCGGCATGGCCCCCGACATCCACCTCCTGTTGCTCGATTGGGAAATGCCCGAAATGAACGGCAAGGAAGTCCTGGAAGTGGCGAAGGAGGCGGGCGTCAATCTCAAGCGGGTGATCATCACGTCCGGGCACTCCGCCGATCGGTTGCACGAGGAGTTTGACGACTCGGGCTGTCTGGCAGTGATCGAGAAGACCGAGCCCGAACAGCAGGCGGCCTTTTTGATGATCCTCGATTCCATCATGCGTCGCTGACCCGCCCACCCGCCCAGATGCAAGATGCGAGATGTGTGTCGTCCTGAAATAAGTTGACACCAGAGGAGGAGCTCCGGAGGAGCGGCATATTCTTAGCCTGGGGCGTGAGCCCCAGGGTAGGGACGGCAAATAGACCTCAAGCCCCTGGAGGGGGCGACAGATTCGTGCTGCGGCGAGAGCCGATAGCATCGGCGCCACATTTCTGTCGCCGCTCCGCGGCTTTTTCTTTATTTCTTGCCCTTATCCTGGGGCTCACGCCCAAGGCTATGTATCTTTCGCCGCTCCACGGCTCGGGATCGCATGACAACTTTTCGTCAGGACTTGAGAGCTGTTTCCATTTCAGAGTCAGGGGGAGGGTGGGCGGATCTTGCATCTTGGATCTTGCATCCTGAATCTGTTACCGCTTTGGGAACTTTCTGCGTCAAGAGTGCGTAGTCTTCTTCAGGAGGACCGAACGATGCTCGAAGTGCTTGCCATTCTGACGTTGCTTGCGGTCGGCGCGGTTGTCTTTGGCGTGATTGCCCTGCTGGCCGGGCTCATCAAGTTCACATTCAAGCTCGCCCTGTTGCCGCTGGTGCTCGGTCTCAAGGCATTGGTTCTGGTCATCGGCTTTGTGATTGCCCTGGTGGTGGTCGGCCCGGTGGTCCTCGTGCTTGGCATGGTACTGCTGATTCCGTTGTTGATCCTCGGCGGCATTGTGTGGGCTGGGATCGCTGTCGTCACCTAGTTGTGAGGGTTGAGTTGTGAGTTTTGAGTTATCCCCCACCCACCCGCGTGATGAACAACCGCACGGATGGACGCAACTCAAAACTCAGAACTAAGAACTCAAAAATTGCTGATCGGCCTCCGGCCGATCAGCGCAGCTTCATCCACAGATACGCATACTCGAGGGCGTCGGTGTAGGCACGTGCGCTGAGGTTTGCACCCGAAGAGTGCCCGCCCTCGGTGTTCTCGTAGTAATAGACCTTGTGACCCATTTCGGTCATCCTGGCCACCATTTTGCGCGCGTGCGCGGGGTGGACGCGGTCGTCTCGGGTATTGGTCCAGAAAAAGACCTCGGGATAGTCCCCCTTCTTGTCGAGGTTCTGGTAGGGAGACCAGAGTTTGATGTAGCCCCAGTCGTCGGTGTCGGGGTTGCCGTACTCTGCCATCCAGCTCGCCCCGGCGAGCAGCTTGTTATAGCGTTTCATGTCGAGCAACGGCACCGCACAGGCGACAGCATTGAAGAGTTCCGGCCGCTGCACGAACGCGCCGCCGACCAGCAGTCCGCCCTGAGATCCGCCCATGATACCGAGGTGTTTGGGTGAGGTGATCTTGCGCTCGATGAGATCCTCGGCCACGGCGATCAGATCGTCGAAGTTGTTCTGGTGCTTCTCCTGCATTGCAGCCTGGTGCCACTTGGGTCCGAATTCGCCGCCGCCTCGGATGTTGGCAAGGACATAGACGCCGCCGCGAGCCACCCATGAAGAGCCGTCGGCTCCGGAGTACTGCGGGAGCCGCGACACCTCGAAGCCACCGTAGGCGTAGATCACCGTCGGGTTGGCCCCATCGGCCTCGAAGCCCTTTGGCATGAATACGAAGTACGGGATCATGGTGCCGTCCTTCGATTTCGCCTGGTTTTGCGCGACCGTCATTCCGGCCGCGTCAAACCACTCCGGCGAGGACTTGACCCTGACTGGTATTCCTTCGCTGGTCGCCAGGTAGAGGCTCGTCGGGGTGACGAAATCGGTGTAGGTGAAGAAGAAGTCATCCCTGGAGTCGGAGAAGAAGCTGCCGCTGGCACCGCGTTGGTTGAGGCGAACAGTCCCAATTCCTGGGAGGTCGAACTCCTCCTTTGTCCAGCCGTCCTCTCCTGGCGCGAGTCGGTAGAGACGCGAGTGGACGTTGTCAAGTGTCGTGTAAACGAGGTGGTTTCGAGTCGACTGGACCTGATCCAGTGCAACTCTTTCCTCGGGTTCGAAGAGCACATCGAATCTGCGGTTGCCCATGAGGAAGTCGTCGAGCTCGATGGCGAGGAGGGCGTCCTGTGGGTAGGTGGTGTCGCCGACCGTCCAGTCGGTGCGCAGGGAAACAAGCATGTGATCTTTGAAGAACCCCTGCAATTGCGCGTCTTCAGGGATATCGATCTTGACAAGCCGTTCCCCGAGCCTCAGGTAGGTGGTGCCGCGGAAGAACTCGGGGGTTACGTTGACCAGGTCGTACCTCGTGTCCGGTGTGTGGGTCGAATAGGCGAAAGCGTATACGTCGTCGACTGATGCCTCGAAAACGGTTGTCGCCTCGCCGAGCGGCGTGCCTCGTCGCCACTGTTTGGCGATGCGTGGGTAACCGGAAGCGGTGAGCGAGCCTTCGCCGAAGTCAGTGGCCACCCAGAGGGTGTTCTCATCCTTCCAATCGATCTGGTGTTTGGCCTCCGGCAGGACGAACCCTTCCTCGACGAATCCTTTGGCGACCGTGTCGAACTCTCGAACGACGGTGGCGTCCGCGCCACCCCGTGACAGCTCGATCATGCAGCGCCGGTAGCCGGGCTCGAGACAGTTGGCACCCGACCACACCCAGTTTTCGCCTTCGGCCTCGGCCAGAGTGTCGAGGTCGAGCACGATCTCCCAGGCCGGTTGATCCTTGATGAACTCATCGAGAAATGTGCGCCGCCAGACGCCACGCACGTGATCTGCATCCTGCCAGAAGTTGTAGATCCAGGCGCCGCGAGAACCCGGTGACGGAATCCGATCCTGCGAGTTGTACATCTCGAGCAATCGGGCGTGGATTTCCGCATACTCCGGCACCGCCTCGAGCACAGCGGTGTCGGCCTCCGACCGCTCCTTGGCCCACGCGAGGGCCTTTTCGCTCTCCACCTCTTCGAGCCAGAGGTAGGGGTCTTCGTCAGCGGCGACGCAGACGGTCGCAGCGAAGAGGGTTATCAGAATGAGAGTTGAAATCCGATGACGCATGGTGGGTCTCCTTCAGAAATCTCATACGGCGAAAGTTGCCAGAGGTTGTCGATAGTAGCAGGAGCGCTCCTCAAAGAAGTGTTGAGTTTTGAGGTATGAGTTTTGAGTTTCCATCCAATCCCCGGTATCGATCGATAGGTGGGTGGGGGTTAACTCAAAACTCAAAACCAAGAATTCGAAACTGCGCGACGGTGGCGCAGGTTCGACGTTTCTGCTATCACCGTGCGGGGAGACTCTCCATGGAGAAATCAAGCTCGTCGCGTCGGGTGGTCGTCATCGACGGCTGCCGCACACCCTTCTGTCGCTCGGGGACGGCCTTCACCGACATCCGTTCCTACGACCTCGGCCGGATGGCCGTATCAGGCCTCTTGCACCGGACGAAGGTCGATCCCGGAGTGGTGGATCTCCTGGTCATGGGAACGGTGATCGCCGACCCGGCCACCTCGAATCTCGGTCGTGAGGTCGTGCTAGGGACCCAGCTACCCGACAGCTGTCCCGCCTACACCTGTTCGGTCGCCTGTGTCTCGTCCTTGCAGTCCTTTCTCGACTGCGCACGGGCTATCCAGACCGGCGACGCGGAGGTGGCGATTGCGGCCGGTGCGGAGACCCTGTCAGATGCACCGATCCGCTACCGCCGCAGCCTTCGCAAGCGGCTCATTGCGGCCCAGAAGGCGCGCGGACCGGGCGACTATCTGAAGCTTCTCAAAGGCCTCGGCCCGACCGATTTGCTCCCCGAACCGGTTGCCCTGGCTGAGTTTTCGACTGGCGAGATCATGGGTGAGAACTGCGAACGGCTGGCCAAGCGCTTCGGGATCACCCGTGAAGCACAGGACGAGTACGCGATGACGTCCCATCACCGCGCTGCTGCGGCCGCAACCAATGGTCACCTCAAACGGCAGATCGTCCCAGCCTTCCCGCCACCGCGTTTCAAAGGAGTGAACGCCGACAACGGGGTTCGCGGCGATACGACGATGGAGAAGCTGGCCAACCTGAGACCGGTATTCGATCGGAATCTCGGCACCATCACTGCTGGCAATGCCTCCTATCTGACGGATGGCGGTGCGGCGGTGTTGCTGGCCTCCGAAGAGGCGGCGCAAAAACTGGGGCTGAAGCCGATCGCCGTCCTCAGAGGGTCCGCAGTTGCAGCCCTCGATCCCCTCGAGGAGCTCCTGCTGGGACCCGCGATGACGGTGCCGATGGCCCTCGATGCGGCTGGCCTCGGGCTCGACGAGGTCGAGGTGGTCGAGCTGCACGAGGCATTTGCCGCCCAGGTGCTGGCGGTCCTGAAGGTCCTCGACGACGAGGAGTTCTGTCGCGACCGACTGGGCCGGGACAGGACAGTCGGCCCGATCAACCGGGATCGGCTCAATACCTTGGGAGGTTCGACCTCGCTCGGCCACCCCTTTGGAGCCACCGGCGCCCGACTCATCACCAACTGTTGCCACCGGCTCGAGGCCGAAGAAGCGCGGTATGGGTTAGTGGCTGCATGTGCGGCGGGCGCGATCGGAATTGGAATGGTGTTCGAGAGAGTGTGATGCGGTTTTTGGTCTTTCTCTTGTCCTTTTTTCGGCCGCGGAATCCTCTGCAGCGCGATGCCTACATTTCCTGTGTCGATCCGGATTCCCCGGCCGAAAAAAGGAGAAATGGAGTGGTTCGAATGGAGAAACTGACATGCCAATGATCACTGTGGAGCGCCGCACCGACGGTGTGGCCATTGTCTGGCTGGATCACCCTGAAAAATCCGTCAATACGCTGTCACCCGCAGTCGTCAAAGAGTTCAACCAGAAGGTCGCGCCCCTCCTCGACGAGGACGATGTCCGCGCGATGGTGGTCGTGTCGGCCAAGACCGACACCTTCATCGCCGGCGCGGACCTCGAGCTCATCGAGGGTCTCGGCGAAGCCGAAATCAGCAACATGTCGCGGGAAGGCAACGCGCTGCTCGAGCGCATCTTCACCTCCAGGAAACCGGTGGTGGCGGCGGTCCACGGGGCCGCCCTCGGGGGCGGGCTCGAGGTCGCTCTGGCCTGTCATTACATCCTCGCTACCGATGACCCGAAGACGGTGCTCGCTCAGTCCGAGGTGATGCTCGGTCTGCTGCCAGCGGGCGGGGGCACGCAACGGTTGGTCGAGAGGGTCGGGTTGGTTGCGGCGCTGCCAATGCTTCTGACTGGCAAACGGGTACGCGCGCGACGGGCGAAGAAAATGGGTCTGGTCGATGCCATCACGACCCCGGGTGGTATCGCCGAAACGGGCGCCCGGGCGGCGTTGGCGCTGGCGGATGGATCGCTCAAACGCAAACCACGCAAGAAGAGCTTCTTGGATCGGTTCGCGGCGACGGCCCCCGGCCGGGCGATCGTGTTACGCAAGGCTCGCCAGCAGGTGGCACGGCAGACCCGGGGACTCTACCCGGCGCCGCCGGCTATCCTCGAATGTGTTGAAACCGGCCTCAACAAGGGACGGATCGCGGGCCTCGCGTGCGAGAGCGACTATTTCGGCAAACTCGCCGTCAGCTCCGAGAGCCGCAACCTTGTGCGTCTCTTCCACGCCATGAACGAGGCCAAGAAAGGCCATGGTGAGGCGCGAGAGGTCGATCGGTTGGCGGTGCTGGGCGGCGGTTTCATGGGTTCGGGAGTGGCATCGGTGTCGCTTGGCCTCTGCTCGGTCGTCGTCCGAGATCTCTCCGACGATGTGCTGGGTGCGGCGGCGCGTTCAATCGACGATGGTCTCAAACGCCAGGTCCGCTCCGGCGCCATCCGCCGGGTCGAGGCGGATCGGCGGCGGTCGCGGCTTCTGCTGACCACCGAGGTCGACGACCTCGAAGGAGCCGACCTCGTGGTCGAGGCGGTCTTCGAAGACCTCGAGCTCAAGCGACGGGTGTTGGCCGAGGTGGAGGAGAGGTTGGGTGAGGAGGCGGTCTTTGCCTCCAATACGTCTGCCCTGCCGATCTCTCAGATCGCGGCCGGGGCGCGCCACCCCGAACGGGTGATCGGGATGCACTATTTTTCGCCGGTGCCGAAGATGCCGTTGCTCGAAATCGTCGTTGCCGAACAGACCGCCGCATGGGCCACCGCCACCGCCCACGCCTTCGGCACAGCCCAGGGCAAGACCTGCATTGTGGTTAAGGACGGCCCCGGTTTCTACACTACCCGCATCCTGGCCCCCTACCTCAACGAGGCAGTACTGCTGGTCGAAGAGGGCGCACGCATCGAGGATGTCGACCGGGCGATGAAGGACTTCGGCTATCCGGTCGGGCCGCTCGCCCTGGTCGACGAGGTCGGAATCGATGTCGGCGCCCATGTCGCGCAGGATCTCGGCCGTGCCTTCGCCGACCGCGGTCTCGAAGGCTCGGGTGCGATGCCGCGCCTGTATGAAGCGGGCCTCCACGGGCGCAAAAACGGGCGCGGCTTCTACCTCTACCCCAAAACCAAAAAGAAGGGGAAGAAAAAGGTCAACCTGAAGGTCTACGACCTGCTGGGCGGCGAACAGAGACGGTCGGTTGACGTCGCGGAAATCCAGGATCGACTGGCGTTGCTGATGGTCAACGAGGCCGTCCACTGTCTGCAGGAGGGAGTGATCTCCTCGCCACGCGACGGCGATCTCGGCGCGATCCTCGGGCTCGGTTTTCCGCCCTTCCGCGGTGGACCGTTCCGTTACGCCGACTCCGTCGGCCGGGGGGCGATTGCTTCAAGGTTGGAAAAACTCGCCGAGAAGTACGGCCGGCGATTCGAACCCGCTTCGATGCTCACGGAGACGGTCGAAAACCCTGGGAAGTTTTACTCATGAAAGAAGTCGGACGTTCCCCGGCCGACTCGCTCATTTCGGATATCGGATATCGGATTTCGGATTTTCTGCTCGGTCATAATGGGATTCCGGGTGAGTGTGCCAGGGAACTCAAAACTCGAAACTCAAAACTCAAAACTGAAACGAAGGCAACATGACCGGTGTTCCGAAGCTTCCGCTCGACGGTTTGTTGGTGCTCGATATGAGCCGCATGCTTCCGGGGGCGGTGCTGGCGCGTCAGCTCCTCGATCTCGGCGCCCGATTGATCAAGGTCGAGGAGCCGGGGACCGGCGACCCGATGCGGATGGTGCCGCCACAGATCGGTGGGATCGGGGTCGGCTTCGCGGCTTTCTTCCGCGGAGCCGAATCCATCACCCTCAACCTGCGCGAGAGTGATGACGCGGAGCGTCTCCGTCGGCTCGCGACCCACGCCGACGTGCTTGTCGAGAGCTTCCGACCGGGCACCATCGAAAAATGGAGGCTTGGATGGGAAGATCTGCAGCCCCAAAATCCGCGTCTGGTGTGGTGTTCGCTCTCATCCTTCGGGACGAAACCTGAAGTTCGCGAACGCGTGGCACACGATCTCAACCTCAGCGCCATGGCCGGCATCCTCGATCTGGTCGGCGGCCGGGTGCCACGCCTCCAGTTGGCCGACATAACCTCCGGTCTGTTGGCCGGATCGGCAATCCTGGCCGGTCTTTTTGCCCGCGAGCGGGATGGCGTCGGCCGGCGACTCGATCAGCCGCTTGCGGCGGGGCCGCTACCGTTCCTGACCTGGAGTTGGGCGGAGCAGGCGGTTGGTGGGGGAGGCGCCCTCGACACCCTCCTGGGTGGAGTCTGCCCCTGCTACCGCATCTACCGCTGCGGAGACGGTAAGAGCCTGTCGCTGGCCGCCCTCGAGCCCAAGTTCTGGAGCGCTTTTGTCGAGCTTATTGGGGCCCAAGAGTTGGAGGGCTCTGCCTTCGCGCTCGGTGAGGACGGCGCCAGAACGGTTGCGGCAGTCGAGCGCGCCCTCGCGACCAGCCCAAGCGACCGTTGGCTGGAGTTCGCTGAGGAGCGCGGGTTGCCGATGGGTCCGGTGCATGGCTTTGACGAGGCTGCCGCCGACCCGACGTTTGCCTCGGCCGGGCTCATCGAACAGTCACCGATGCCGGACGGCAGGGCGGTGGCCGGCGTGGGTCCGTGGAATCCGACGCTCGGAGAAACGCCGGAGAAGCCCGCGCCGCAGCTGGGACAGCACACCGCGGCAATCCTAGAAGAATTCGGAATTCGGAATTCGGAATTCGGAACTAAGAACTGAGAATTAGGAATTAGGAATTTCCACCCGCCCACGACACCAGTTTTGAGTGTTGAGTTTTCCCACCCTTTCGAGGGCTGGGCTGAGTGGGCGGCAACTCAAAATTCAAAACTCAAAACTCAAATCTCCCGTCTCGTATACTCGTAGCAATGATGCACGTGTTGCCCTGGCTACTTGCAGTCCTTTCTGGCCTGTCGCTCGCCCTCGCGATGCCGGGGCCTGGGCTCGGGCCGCTCGCCCTCCTTTTTCCTTTCTTGCTCCTTGAGGCCCTTGAGCGGGGGAGGGGGAAGTGGCGCCCGTGGTTGCTGGGCCTTGTGGCTGGCACGGTGTTCTGGACAGTTTCGACAAACTGGGTGGTGCCGGTGATGCACCACTATGGGGGGCTGCCGCGACTGGCGGCGATCGGCTGCCTGGTCGGTATGGGAGCGTATCTCGGCCTCTTGTGGGCGATCGCAGTCGGGATTTCCTCGCTGGTTCCGACCGGGGCGAGAATCTGGCTGTTTCCGGTGGCGTGGGTAGCGGCTACGGTTTTCCAGCGGTTCCCGCCCTACGGATTCACCTGGACCGGACCGGCCGCCGCCTTTGTCGACTGGCCATGGTTGATGGATTCACTGTCGGTGTGGGGCGCTACCGGACTCGAATGGTGCGTGGTCGCCCTGAGCTCCGCGGTCTGGGGTCTGTTTCAGTTCGGCACGCGCCGGAGTGCTGGAGCAGCCCTGATCTTCTCGGCCGCTGCTCTGGGCCTGGCGATCGCCACCGCGCCGGCTCCGGTGGCCACCGGTGAAAAGCTGAGGGTCGTGGCGATCCAGCCGGGAATTTCTCTCGAGCAGAAATGGGACCCGTCTCAATCAGAGAAGATCGCTGACCGGGTTTGGTCCATGACTGCGGAAGCAGCGGTGCGTGGCGCCGATCTCGTGCTGTGGCCGGAGGGCGCAATTCCCTATCGAATCGACGACGATTCGGCCTACCGCGAAGTGGTGACGCGAATGGCCGGCCAATTCGATATCGAGATCGTGCTCAATTCGGTGGCTTCACTCGAAGGTGGGGGTTACACGAATTCGGCCTTCCTGGTGACCGGCGAAGGCGTTTCGACAGTGCGCTATGACAAGGTCCACCTGGTGCCGTTTGGCGAGTTTGTTCCACGGTGGGCCCGCATCGCTTTCACAGATTCATTGGTGCGCGAGGTAGGGGCGTTCACCCGGGGTCGGAAACCGGTGGTCCTGCCGGCGCGCGTGCCGTTGGCGGTCGCCATTTGCTTCGAGGTCGTTTTCCCCGATCTCACGGCGGCCCAGGCTCGCGGTGGGGCGCAGGTACTGACGACTCTCACCAACGATGGTTGGTATGGCTTCTCATGGGCGCCACGTCAGCATTTCGCCCAGGTCAGGATGCGTGCCGCCGAAAGCAGGCGTTGGTTCGCGAGAGCCGCCCTTACCGGGATCTCAGGTTTCATCGATCCGTCAGGCAGCGTGGTGTCGCAGCTCGAGGTCGGCGAAACGGGATTCCTGACGGAATCAGTGCAACCGATGACGGGCCTCACGCCGAGGGTGCGGTGGGGTGATTGGTGGGCGATACTGTGTGCTGTTGCAGCCGTGGTAATCCCAGCTGTATCAGAGGTCCGTCGGCGATCGCATCGCACGGTAAAGAGTAAAGAGTAAAGACTTTCTCTGTAACGCTTTGCAGGGAGAGAAAAAGATCGAGCCAGACTTCACTCTTAACCCTTAACTCGTTGCATGCGTCGGGGAAGCTGGAAGCCAGAACATTTGTTGGGTAGAATGAACCGCCGAGAGTGGCGGAACCCAAACCCCTGAGAGGCGACAATGCTGGAAGAACTGATTCAAACCGGAGAAGCGGAGATGGAGCGCATCCAGCGCCTGCGGGGGTATCTTTGACGAGGATTCGCTGAGGGAGCAGTTGGCCGAGGTCGACACCGAGGCCCAGGATCCGGATATCTGGTCCGATCAGGACCGGGCGCGTCAGGTCATGAGCCGCCGCTCGCAACTGCAACAACAGGTATCGACCTCCGAAACCTTGATCGAAGCTCACGAAGAGCTCGAGGTGCTGATGGAGATGGCCCGCGAGGGTGAGGATGGCGTCGATACCGAGCTCAGCGCGGCGCTCAAGAGGATCACACCTCACCTCGACAGGGTCGAGCTGACCGCCAAGATGACCGGCGAACACGACGCCTCCAACGCGTTCCTTGAGATCCACCCTGGGGCCGGCGGCACCGAAAGCCAGGACTGGGCACAGATGCTCGAACGCCTCTATTTGCGGTGGGCTGAGCGGCGCGGTTTCTCGATCGAGCTGATGGACGAGCAACCCGGCGAAGAGGCGGGCATCAAGGGCGCAACTCTGTTGATCAAAGGTCCCTATGCCTACGGCAACTTGAGATCGGAAAACGGTGTCCACCGGCTGGTGCGGATCTCGCCTTTCGATTCGCAGTCGCGGCGCCACACTTCCTTTGCTTCGGCGCACGTCTACCCCGAGGTGGACGACAATGTCGACCTCGACATCCCGGAGAAAGACATTCGCATCGATCGCTACTGCTCGTCTGGGCCAGGGGGACAGGGGGTCAACACAACCTACTCGGCGGTGCGAGTCGTGCACGAACCTACAGGGGTCATCGTCACCTGCCAGAACGAGCGCTCACAGATCAAGAATCTGGCCAGCGCCATGAAGGTCCTCAAGGCACGGCTCTACGAGCTCGAGATGCAGAAACGTGAGGAGGAGATGGACAAACTCAAGGGTCCCAAGAAGGACATTTCCTGGGGCAACCAGATCCGCTCGTATGTTCTCCAGCCCTATCGCATGGTCAAGGACCTGCGCACGGAGCATGAGGTCGGCAACGCTGACCGGGTCCTCGACGGCGACATCGACGATTTCATCGAAGCTTTCCTTCACTGGAACGCGCAGCAGGAAGCAACGCATTAGGCAGCCGCCCGCCCACCCGATTCTGGATGCTAGATCCTAGATGCTGGATGCGCCCAGCGGTCGCGTCCTGCGATAGGTTGACACTCGAGAAGAGGCTCTGGAGTGTCACAGCAAGTCATGCGTTACAGTGAAGCGTTCAAGCAGCAGGTGGTGGACGATCTTGAGGCAGGGCGATTTGGAAGCCCGTACGAGGCGTCACAGGCGTATGGGGTTGATCA
>Ga0316198_10000304_pt1 | contig 24596 bp, 20 predicted proteins | sample OudBieAanoxic_MG_FD_204935 | JGI IMG/M metagenome (GOLD analysis project Ga0316198, IMG submission 204935) | Coastal sediment microbial communities from Oude Bieten Haven, Netherlands - site A anoxic | ecosystem: Environmental > Aquatic > Marine > Coastal > Sediment | place: Netherlands...
TGGCGTCACCGGAGGTCTCTGCGGGCGGTACGATCTCGTTTTCGATGCCGTAGAGGCCCGAGCCGAGACAGGCAGCCATGGCCACGTGCGGGTTGATGTCCGCTGCCGTCTGGCGAAACTCGATTCTCGCCGCGCTGTCGCTTGGTCCGAGGATCACGCGGGAACCGCAAGTACGGTTCTCGATGCCCCATGAAGAGTTCAGTGGCGCCCAGACTCCCGGTACATACCGCTTGTACGTGTTGATGAACGGCGAATAGAATGCCGTGAGCTCTGGCGCGAGGCTGACGAGGCCGCCGAGGTAGTGCAGGCCGGTCTCGCTGAGGCTGTCACTCCCAGCAGCAGCGAATAGATTGATCTGACCGCCGGCGTCCCAGAGGCTTTGGTGCAAGTGGCCACTCGAGCCCGGTAGGTCGGCATTCCACTTGGCCATGAACGTGGCCGTGAGGTCGTGACGCGCGCAGATCTGTTTGACCGTCGTCTTGAACAAGGCGCCTTTGTCAGCCGAAGCCAGCACGTCGTCGTAGCGAATCGCTGCTTCCCAAACGCCGGGGCCCGTCTCGGTGTGAATGCCTTCCACCTCGATGTCATAGGCCTCGCAAGTGTCGAGAATGTCGTCGACCAGCGCTTGGTACTGGCCCTCGCGAAGCCACGAATAGCCGAACATGCCCGGGCTCAGGGGCTCGAGCCCGCGAAATCCCTTCTCGTGCAGCGAGTGTGGGGTCTCCTGGAAGATCCAAAACTCGAACTCCGCGGAGAACTTCACGCTGAAGCCGGCGTCAGTCGCGCGCTGCCGGACGGCCTTCAGCAGGTTGCGGGGGCAGGCCGGATGGGGCGCGCCGTCCTGCGTGTAGAAATCGACGAGGAAGTTCGCGGTGTCCGGCGCGTCGGGAAGAACTCGAAAAGTCGAGGCGTCGATTCGCGCCAGCGCGTCCGGATAGCCAGTGTCCCAGCCGGTTACCTTCGCGTTGTCGTAGAGCTGGTCCGAGATGTCCCAGCCGAAGATGACGTCGCAGAAGCCAAACCCCTTTTCGAGCGAGGACCAGAACTTCTCTAGGCTGATGTACTTGCCCCGCAGTACGCCATCGACGTCGAAGCCGCCGACTTTGACCTTTCGAATGCCCTTGTTCTCGAACTCACGCCGCAACTCTTCGATCACTGGTCCTCCTCGGGGGCCGGAGCATACCCCGTTTTGGGGTTCGGTGCGCGGCGTTCCTAGTGGCGAGTCTCAGACGGGATCCAGCGGTGAACCAAGCTCAATCCGACCACGAAAACCAATGCGACCGAGGCATGGCCGAGGAGCTCGTGGGAGGTGCCCGCAATCGAGCAATGTGCCTTGAGCACGAAGTTGCCCGCGACGCCGGCGGCAGCGGCCGCGACCAAGTTGCCGAGCGCATTTCCGCGGTCCACCAGCCGGAGCAACGCATAGACGGGAACTCCGAGTAGAAGGCCGACGCCCATGCATGCGCCGGCCATGAAGCCACCGCCATGGTCGTGCGTGGTTGCGGCGAGGGCGGCCGGGACTGGCCAGAACGCCGCCACCACGGTTGCGCCCAGGGCGACGCAAACCAAGCACCATGACTGCCAGCGAGGGATGGCGGGCAGATGAACCGGACGGGTCACCATGAACATCGCGAGCACCAAGAGAAGACAGAATGCCACGAGGCTCGCCGTCCACTGGAGCGTCCGGCCTTCCGCCCCGATCAGCGGGAACGCGAACCAACCCGCTACGCCGAGCAGGGCAAAGATCGACAGCACGATCGCGCGGCGAACGCTCGTGGAGCGACTCCTGAGGAAGCCGGCCAGCGTCCGGTCGCTCTCGTCGCACCGGGTCTTCATCTCCGAGAACATCTCATCGAAGAGCGCCCCGCTTTCGGGCGTGCCCGCGGCGTCGAGCTCGCGCAATCGCTCGCCGAGACCGGCGTCGGGCCTATCGCTCGGGCTAGTCATTCATCACCACGTATTTCCGAAACCAGCAATTGTTTCAAAGTAGTGTAGGCACGGTGTGCGCGTACGCGTACAGCACCCTCGGATGTGCCCACAATTTGGGCGATTTCGGCATACGGACGCTCCTGAAACCAGTGAAGCTCGATCACCTCTCGTTGGCTGTTTGGGAGCCGTTCGAGGGCACCGTGAAGGAGGACTGAGCGCTGTCGGAGCTCGATCGGCATGAAGTCGGCCTCTGGCGCTGCCTGGGTGTCGACCTCGAGGTCGCTCATCTTCCGCCGCTTCTTCCGGCGCCAGTGCTCGCGGACGAGGTTCATGGCGATGGTCATCACCCAAGGGCGGAGCTTGGAGCCTCGGCGGAAGTCGTTGCGAGCGCCGTGGAGTCGGAAGAACGTTTGCTGCACGATCTCTTGCGCGAGCTCGTCGTCGCGCAGGTGCCGGCGTGTGAGCCGGAGAAGGATGGGCGCGTATCGTTCGAACAGCAGTCGGAAGGCGGCATCATCCCCGTCGACGTAAGCGTCCATCAGCTCTTCATCGGTCGGTCGGGGCTTCGAAGAGCTACCGGACATGGTTCGTCTCTGGCTCGAGAGGAACCGCGAAGCTTCCTGGGTCTCTTTGCGATTTCAGCCAGAAACCGGCGAAGGCGAGCGTACCGAGAAGCATCAGAAGAAGCGCGAGCCGGACCCATTGCCGGTGTGCGTTCATGTCCGGCCTTTCGACGATCACTGGCGCGATCGGTATGGGACGCGCTCCGGACGTGCTCAGAATCTTGCCCGCGGGGTGGCTGCTGCTCACGTGCGCGGGGGGGCGACTCGTATTGAGGGCGGCGACTGGGATCGAGCCGATGTGTGAGGTTTCCATCCACGGCGCGATGTCCTGCGTCCGCGGATTCTGTTTGGCGGACTCGACCTCGATCCACTCGAGCGCCGTCCGCATGGACGCGGCGTCGGGGTACCTCTGAATTGGGTTTCTGGCCATCGCGCGCCGGATTACGTCGAGCAATCCTGGGAGATCGTCAAACCCATCGTCGGTTTCCCAGACGGCGGGGGGGGCGCCTGTCGTCATGTGGTGAAGCAGCGCGCCCGCGGCGTAGAGGTCCGACGTCGGCTCGAAGACGCCGCCTCCGAACAACTCGGGCGCCATGTAGGAGACTGCGTGCCGGCCCGACCCGGTGTGGGCCGCATGTGCGCTGGCCTCTCGGTTGCTTCGAAGCAGCGGAAGGACACCCATCCCCACCACGCGTGCCGCGAGACGACCTTGTCGGTCGCGCGCCACGATGATGTTCTGGGGCGTCAGGTCGCCATGGATCAAGCCCTCGGCGTGCGCGGCGTCGAGGCCATTCAAGACGCCGGTGGCGAGCCGGAGCACCTCCAGCGAGCTCAACGATCGCTCTTGGAGGACGTCCGAGAGGAGAGCCCCGCGCGTATCTTGAAAGGCGAGATAGGGGACGCCGTCTATGACGCCCGCGTCGAGAACGCGCGGGATCGCGCGGGACTGAATCGCGCCCAGCCGGTGCGCAAGTTCGGAGAAGCTGGCCTCGGCGCGGAGCGAGCGGCTGACGTCCATGGGCAGCACGCAAAGGATGAGTGGTGTTCCCTCCGTCGATGCGCGGTAATAGGTGACCAGCCCGCCCCAGGGGAGCGCGCCATCGACGGCGTAGCGGCCGGCGAAGAGCTCTTCGGCCCGAGGGTGCGCACCGCCACGCGAGGGAAACATCGGGTTGAGAGTAGTCCCGTTGGCTCGAGGACGCGACTCTTTAGCCGTCGGCCCTCACGGCCTGCCCTCGGGCGAGAATTTCCCCAGTTGGTTGCCGGGTGAGCTCGTACGCGCGAGTGCGATCGCCCGTGATCCAAGTCTCCATTTGAACCTGCTCTCCGGCGTGCGCCTCCCGGATGTACTCGATCGACAGCCCGCCGAGCGGCCCCTCGAGCCCCGTCGCCTCACCTGCCTGTGCGGCGAACCAGCGCGTGTCGTCGATGAAGTCGACGTAGCGAGCCTGATTCACGTGCCCAAAGCTGTCCTGGTCGCTGGGCCGCACGGTCCATTGCCGGCGCCAGGCCCCCTGACGTTCGCCGTCGGGCCAGGGGCGAGCGGGAGGCGTCGCTTCGTCCGTGACGAATCCGCTGACGATGGGATCCAGCGGCGCCGGTCCGTCTGGCCCGAGGTTGACGACGGTCATGCGCGCTCGCACGGCGACCGCGCTCTCGCTAGATTTCATGATGCGATGCCCGAAGTCGAAGCTCGTCCGTCCGACGCGTGCGACCCACGTGGCGATCTCGATTGGGTCGCCGTACGAGAGGGGTGCGAGGTATTCGAAGTGTCCTGCGCGTGCGACGCCGCCTTCCATCACACCCCGAAGCGCGTAGTCGTCTGCGGCGAACGCGCGCCAGCGGGTATCCTCGAAGATCCGGGACAACCATCCCGGCGACACGGAGCCCGTCGCATCCAGTTCGATGCCACGTACGGTGTAGTGTGCGATGAGGAGCTTGTCGTCGTTCATGTTTCCGGCGCGGAGAGTAGCAGCACGGAAGCGACATGGTAGACCCCCGCTGGCGCTGGCGCTGGCGCTGGCGCTGGCGCTGACCTAGGCTTGCCTATGTGTCCGACTCTCTCGATAGATGCTTCTCGGAGGCTGCGATCAATGGTCTCGCCTTGCGCAATCGCTTGATCAAAGCCGCGACTTTCGAGGGCAAGTCCCCCGACGGTGTGCCGAGCGAAGCTCTCGTGAAATTCCACGAGCGGATCGGTCAGGGCGGCATTGGGATGACCACGGTCGCCTACTGTGCGGCGGAGTCTGACGGGCGCATCCACGAGCACATGATGTACATGCACGAAGGGATCCGGACCGAGCTCGAGGGGTTCATTCGCACCGTGCAGGCGACGGGTGCCAAGGTTGCCGGGCAGCTCGGCCACTGCGGTGCGTTCACCAAGAACGCGGAATTCAGCGGAAAGCGCCCGCTCGGCCCTTCGAAGGGCACCAACGCCCTCGGCCTCACGCACGGTCTCTCGCGGATCGAGGAGATGACGAAGCCGCAGATTCGGGAGCGCACGGAGGTCATCGGGAGGGCCGCCGGTTTCATGAAGTCCGTCGGTTTCGACGCCATCGAGATCCACTTCGGCCACGGCTACGGCATCAGCCAGTTCATCAGCCCGAAGACCAACAAGCGCAAGGACGAGTACGGCGGAAGCCTGCAGAACCGAATGCGGTTCGCGCTCGAGGTGCTGGCGGAGGTTCGCGAGAACGTCGGAGACGAGTACCCGCTTCTCGGCAAGATCAGCATGACCGACGGCGTTCCCGGCGGCGTCACCTATGAGGATTCCGTCCAGATCGCAGCGATGCTCGAGGAGGGTGGTATCGATGTGATCATCTGCAGCGGCGGGACCAGCAGCATGAACCCGATGTTACTTTTCCGCGGCGACAGCATGGTGCCTGGCTTGATCAAACACGAGAAGAGCCGACTCATGAAGATCGGCATTCGGCTCGCCGCTCCGTTCATGTTCAAGAACTACCCATACGAGGAGATGTACTTCCTCGAGAATGCCAAGCGGATCCGCGACCGCGTGCAATGCGGGGTCTGCTACATTGGCGGCGTCTGCACCAACGATAGCATCCGCACCGTGATGGATGCCGGCTTCGACTTCATCCAGCTAGGGCGCGCGCTCATCTTCGACCCGGATTTTCCGAAGCACTCGCAAGCGCGTGCGAGCTACACGAACGGCTGCAACCACTGCAACCAGTGCGCGACCCTGATCGAAGCGCCCGGCGGCATCTACTGCGTGGAGCGGCCACGGAACTTCGCCTGACGCGACCGCTCTAGCGGCTCAACCGGGACGGCGCTCCGCGCACAGGCAACGGCAGGCTTCGCTCGCCAGCACAATCGTGATCCAGAGGGGCTTCATCGTCATGGCTCGCTGCCGACCCTAGCCTCGTTGCCGCCCATCGTGCCCCTCAGGACGAGGCGACGATTCCCGCCGCCAACATCTCGTTGATCTCCTCTTCGCGGTAGCCGAGCTCCGTGAGGACCTCACGCGTGTGCTCCCCAGCTCGGGCGATGTCCTGGTGCACTCCGAAACGACTGCCGTTCATCGCCAAGGGGAGGGCCGGCAACCGCATCGTGGCGCCGGCATGCTCTCCTTCCGTGACCGACACGCCGAGCAAGCCCTCGCTCGCGTTCAGGTGCGGATCGTCGAGGAGCTCTTCGGGCTTGCCGATCGGCGCAAAGGGCAGGCCGTTCTTTTCGAGCCGGTCCATCAGCTCTTGCTTGGTGAGCTTCCGAAACGTGTCTTGAACCGCCGTGACGAGTCGTTCCTTTTGCGCGGCGCGATCGTTGTTGGTCTTCAGCGTCGGGTCGGCGGCGAGGTCATCCAAGCCGAACGCCTCACAGAACAGATGCCACTGCTTGTCGCTCACGATGCCGACGAACACCTGGTCGTCGTCTTTGGTCTCGAAGATCTGATAGATCGCCCAAGCGGAAACGCGCGCCGGCATTGGTGCGGCGGGCTCGCCCATCACGGCGTACTGCGCCATGTGCTGCCCGACCAGAAAGACGGTGCTCTCAAACAGTGAGGCGACCACCTCTTGCCCCTCGCCGCTCGCGTCGCGTTGAAAGAGCGCCGCGAGGATCCCGAGCGCGCCGAACATGCCACCGGTAACGTCCACAACCGAGGTGCCGGCTCGGAGCGGCCTTCCGGGAGGGCCCGTCATGTACGCGAGCCCCCCCATCATCTGTGTGACTTCGTCGAGGGCGGTTCGGTTCTCGTACGGCCCGCTGAGAAACCCCTTGTTCGAGCAGTAGATGAGCCGAGGGTTGCGCGCCTTCAGCGTTTCGTACCCAAAGCCCAGACGTTCCATCGTTCCTGGACGGAAGTTCTCGATGACCACATCAGCGCCGTCGACCAGCTCGAGCGCGATCTTCTTGCCCGCTTCGGACTTCAGGTCGACGCTGAGGCTCCGCTTGTTGCGGTTGTACATCGGGAAGTATCCGGCACCCGATCCACGCAGCGCGCGCGTCGCATCCCCTCCGAGCGGCTCGATCCGAATGATGTCCGCCCCGAGGTCGCCGAGGACGACGCCAGCCGCAGGTCCCATCACCATGTGAGTGAACTCGATGATCTTGATGCCGTGAAGTGGCAAGCCCTGGGTCTCGCTCATCGCGATGGCATACTAGCTTCCGTGCCGGTGTCAGAGCCAGTCGGCGGTGTCCACCTCGGGACTCTCGACTCCGCCATGCGCGTTGGCGAATTCATCCAAATTTGCTGTAAAAGCTTGCGTTTTTGATAGAACGCGCTAAGTTATTCTTAGACACACGAAGTGTCGCGCAGTCGATTCCAGTCCTGCAAACGCTTCGACCAAACTGAACGCAATCGATCGCCAAGGTGGCTGTCGTCCTGAGGCGGTAGCGTCGGCACCCGAAGTGCCAGACGGCCTGTACCCACACGACTTCGCCCCGCTCTCGATGTGCCTCCATTCACGAGAAAGGAACCCATCAAACTATGCAAGAGAACACTGAGAACTCGTCCACGGCCAACGATCGCAGGCCATCTGGGCCGACCGTTCGCGAGAACATGAACCAAGAACTCCATCGTCTACGCGATGAGCTTTCGCGCACTGCCCATGACATTCGAATGAAGACCAAAGGCGCAGGCGCCGAGGTACAAGACACGCGAAGAATGCTCGAGCGCGAGGCCAAACGCTTCAGCGCGGAGGTCGAAGAAGCGGTCCAGCGGACACAGGAAGACCTCCTCGAAGCGGGTAAGAACCTCCGCATGCGCTTTCAGAAGCTCGCGAACCAAGTCGTCCTGCCCCCCAACTAACGCCGAATGAAACTCCAACGAGTCTATGATGATGTGATGGGCAAGCTATCGAGCTGGGCTGAGACGTTCGGCGAGATGCTTCCCAACATCATCGTCGCGCTGCTGGTGTTGGCGCTGTTCTGGCTCGTCGCGCGTGTGGCGTGCAGTGCGAGCGATCGTGCCCTTCGCCGTTTCGAAACGCACGAGGCGGCGCGCGACCTCGTCTCGCGGATCATCAGGATCGGAGTACTGCTCGCCGGTGTGGTCGTCGCTCTCGGGGTGATGAACCTCGACAAGGCTCTCGCGTCGATCCTCGCTGGTGCAGGAATCGTCGGGCTTGCGCTTGGTTTTGCCTTTCAGGATCTCGCAGGAAACCTGATTTCGGGTATCGGTCTCGCCATTCACCAGCAATGGCCGTTCAAGATCGGTGACGTCGTCGAGACCAACGACGTGTTTGGCGTCGTCGAGAAGATTTATCTCCGCACATCCATCATTCGGACGCTCGACGGAAAGATGGTCGTCATTCCAAACAAGCAGATCTATCAGAACAAGGTATTGAACTACTCGGCATCAGGAACGCGGCGCATCGATCTCGAATGCAGCGTTTCCTATGGAGACGACCTCGACAAAGTGAAGCGGGTCGTCACAGACACGCTCGCGGCGATCGAGCCGCGCGACCGCTCACGGGAGGTCGAGGTATTCTTCACGGGCTTCGGGAGCAGCGCGATCGACTTGGTGGGAAGATTCTGGGTAGACTATGAGAAGCATCCTGACTTTCTCGACGCGCGGAGTGAAGCCGTTCTCGCGATAAAGAAGGCGTTCTCCGACAACGACATCGTCATTCCATTCCCAATACGCACGCTGGACTTCGGAATTCGGGGAGGAAAGCCACTGGCGGACGCGCTCCCCGCAAAGGAGGCATCGTGAGAACCGGCGCACGCATCCGCATACGCAAAGCCAGGCCACGACGCAGGCCCCGTGCATCGTCCCAAAGCACCCGGCGGAAGCCGCCGGCGCCGAAGCTGTCGGGTCGTCCTCATGTCCTAGTTCTCGGCCAGAACGAGCTGTCCGCCCGTATCGTGCGCTCGGTTCGAAGCCTTGGCGTTCAGTGCAGGCGAGTGGGAACGCCGGAAGATGCCAGCGCTGCCGTCAACGAGCTCACCAAGGCGCTACTCATCGTTCCACCGATCCCGAGCGTCTCGGTGCTCACTTTTGCGCAGCGCAACAAGACCAACGACCGAGGAGTGCCGGTTTTCGTCGTGATGGAAGGTCCGTTGCCCACGCGCACGGTGGGAAGCCTCTACCAGAACGGCGTCGAGGCGGTTTTCGAATGGCCCGTCGATGCTCAGGCCCTGAAGCGTACGGTGTTTCGGCTCAGTGCGCCCGAGCTGGGGGGCTGGGGGCGGTCCAAATCCCCGGCCGAAATCGCGCTCGAGGAGACCGCGCGAGCCCACTTGAATGCCGACGCCGTTCCCTTCGGAGCCGACTTCGGGGTGGAGGCGTCTCATCGGTTCGTGATTCTCAAGGGGAGTCTCGACGCTCTCTGGCAGCTCGAGCTCGCGCGGCAGATTATTGCGGAGATCCCCGGCGTTGACGACGTGATCGCCGAGGGCGTCGAGATCACTGGGCAAGCGCAGGAGGATAGGGCGACGGCGAAGGCGATTCGTGAGGTCCTGCGTCATGCTTCCTCAGTCGAGGCCTCGACCTTGGCCGTCGCGGTGCGAGCTGGTGAGGCCACCATCACTGGATCGGTGCGGGACAAACGCGAGGCGTCGCGGGCGCTCGAGCTCCTGCGTCAGGTGCGCGGCGTTCGACGGGTGCATGACTACCTCGTCGTCTCTGAGAAGGGCAAGAAGCAAGACAAGATACTCGCCCGCCGCGTCCGGGCATCGTTGCGAACCAGGTACCCCGACATTCCGATCCATCTCGCCGTATTTGGGAACGTCGCCGTTCTCTCAGGCCGTGTGCCGAGGGCTGCGATTCGCGAACAGATCAAGCAACTGGTCTCCAATCAGGATGGTGTGGAGCGCGTCGTCGACAAGCTCAGCGTAAGCGGACGCGCGCGCCTCCGGCGCTAGCCGCGGCCTGCAATCACGAGACTCATCGGTTCGTTTGGCCCTGGACGTCGTCCGTGAGCGGAGACGCTGCGTCGAGCCAGTTTGGAAATGCTTCGCCGAGCCCTACGAGGATCATCTGCGCGGCGATCCCCGTCAGCCTTGCCCTAGGTCCCAATGCCGCTCGAGTTGGTCGACTTCCTCTTGGCGATCTCCCTCGTATCGAATCAGCCCGCGTCCTTCCATCGTATCGACGAGCTGCTCTGCCTCGAGCGCGGAGCAATCCAGCAGCGTGAGCACGGCAGCCCTTAGATCACCCTTTCCGCGGACATACCCGGCAGGGGCCGTCCCGCTGAATCGCGCCGACAGCTTGCGCCTGAGCTCCTCGAGATCGATGTCTTCCGGAATCATGCCAACCGTTGTACGTCTTCGTGTCATGTCCTGCAAAGCAGCCGGCGAGTCGGGGGAATAGCCCATGCACCACGAAACCATGAATGGAATCGTCATCCTCGTGGCGCTCGGCTCGGGGTCGCTCTGGCTTGCGTGGCGGCTGAGGATCCCCTCGATTCTAGTCCTCCTCGCGGTCGGTTTCGTTGCCGGTCCAGTGACGGGCCTTTTTAGACCCGACGAAGTGCTCGGGGCGCTGACTTTTCCATTCGTTTCGCTGGCGGCGGCGGTCGTGCTTTTCGAAGGAGGGCTTACGGCGAGCTGGGAAGAGATCCGTGGGGTCGCAAAGCCGGTTCGACGCCTCATTGTCATTGGCATTCCCGTCACCTGGGGCGTGCTCTGTCTTGCTGCGCACTATCTCCTCGGGCTGAGGATCGAGCTCGCGCTTCTTCTCGGGGCGATCTTGGTGGTGACCGGACCTACTGTCATCGGACCCCTGTTGAGGCACGCTCGCCCGCGAGGCTCGGTCAGCTCCGTCTTGAAGCTCGAGGGCATCATCAATGATCCGATCGGCGCCATCCTCGCAGTCCTCGTATTTCAAGGGATCAAGGCGGAGGAGGTTGAGCGGGCGTTTTCGGTCGTGAGCATTGGCGTCCTCAAGGCCGCCTTGCTGAGCGGGGCTCTCGGGTTCGCCGCTGCGTTTCTGTTCGTCAAAGTCCGTGAACGCGGTCTCTTGCCACAGTTCCTTCACAACGCCGTCGTCCTTCCGTTCGCGCTGGTCGTGTACGCGATCGCAAATCACATCCAGGCAGAATCGGGGCTTCTCGCCGTCACGATCATGGGGATCGCGCTTGCGTCGCAGAAGAAGGTCGATATGGAGCCGAGCCTCGAGTTCACCGAGCACGCTCGTATCCTACTCATTTCGATGCTCTTCATTCTTCTGACCGCGCGGATGGAGCTCACCGACGTGACCGGCCTGCCGCTCTCCGTCCTCGGCTTCGTCGCGGTAGTCATCTTCCTTGCCCGCCCTCTTTCTGTCGCACTGTCGACGGCGCGATCCGGTCTTTCGGGCAAAGAACGAGTCTTCATTGGTGCCATGGCGCCGAGGGGCGTAGTTGCTGCGGCCGTCTCGTCTCTGTTCGCCCTCGAGCTGGTCGATGCGGGGTACCAGGAGGCGTCCATCCTGATGCCGGTCACGTTCGCGGTCATCGCGCTCACGGTTCTCGTCTCGGGCCTTTCCGCGGTTCCTCTCGTCAAATGGCTCGGGCTCGCGCAGGAACGGCCGCAAGGCGTGCTGATCCTCGGCGCCGATCGCGTGGGTCGCGTCTTTGGCCAGGCACTGAAGCAACAGGGGGTCCAAGTCTTGGTGGTCGATTCGGACGCTGCGAAAGTCAACGAGGCGCGTAGGCTCGGGCTTCGAGCGGCCAAGGGCGAAATGCTCTCGCGCCGCCTGTTGCGTGACCTCGACCTCGACGGGATCGGACGTTTCGTCGCACTGACCCCGAACGACGACGTCAACATGTTGGCCGTCGCTCACTTCGAGAAGCTCTTTGGGGCATCGAACGTTCACCAGATCCGGCCAAGCACCGATCTCGGGCGACCCCTGCCGAACTATGCGAGCGAGCTCCAAGCGCCACATGTCGCTGCCGGCGCCACCTTCGACAAGCTCGATGCCCTCGCAAAAGCCGGTGCGGCTACGACGACGGTTTCGCTCGAAGAGACGTCCACACTCGAGGATGTTCGAGAGCGGCTCGGTCCCGACTCGGTGCCACTCTTTGCCGTAACAGATGACGGCAAGGTCGAGTTCGTGCACGTAGACGAGCCATGGCCGACCTCCGGCACCTTGGTGTCACTGACGCCGCACTAGTCGGCGCCAGCGTCAGCGTTCAGGGTCGGCTGCCCAGGTACGCTTTGACGGCGCGCGGCATGGGCTGCCTGCTGAGCGCCTTCGTCAGCGCCCAACGCTCCTCTGCGGGCTCTTCGACGAAGTGCGTTTCGCTGCCTTCGCGAAATGCGATCGGCACACCGTCGCGGAATAGGATGCGGTTCTTGGGTGTCGCCGGGACCCGATGGCCTGGGGTGATGATGCCCACGAGATTGAGTGGGTCGGCCGCGCTGACGGAAATCAGCTGACCTGTCTTTGCCGCTCGGCGGGCCTTGCGCAGGGCGGTCACGGCTTCGGGGATAGCGTATTGCTCGCCCCCGAAGCCGGCGACGAAGCGGCCGCCTCGGATGAGGCCCCGCGCTTCGAGACGCCGGTAGACGCGTAGAAGCATGTACCAAGGGGGGAGGTCGCCTTCGCGGTCGAGCACGCGCCGAAAGACCACGCCCCACCGGCGAAGGAGCGTCCAAGCGATGCTCTCGATGTCATGCTCTTCGGAGGCTTCCGGCAATACCGACCAGCGCCCGGCTGCTTCCATGCTGTACGCCGCCACTGCGCGTCGGCCCCTCCGTTGACGCTTCGCGTCCGGCGCAAGGAGCGCGCGGAGGCCGGTGAAACCGTCGGCTGTTACGAGGCCGAGCGACACGAGCTCTCCAAGCGCGCATTCGGCCCGGGTCGGAAGCAATCCCGTGTCTCGGACCACGTCGTCGAAGAAGCTCGCGCCCGATCGCCGCAGCGCGCCGAGCGCGAGTCCCGCATCGCTCGACACTGGCTCCTCCCCAATCGAACGAAAACGCCAGGTCGGCGCCTGCGCTCGCCGGGCGAACGCGATGGGGCTGGTTCGGATTGGGCTCGATGCGCGTCCGGCGGGAGGCGTGCGTCGGCTCCACGTCATGCGTCCCGAGATGCACAGTTGATCGAGCCAGCTCGGGTCGTAGCCACGCATGCGGACTGGAAACACATCGGCTTCCCACGCTGCGGCGCCCGCCTCCATGCCTTCGAGCTGCTCGAGGATTGCCGCTAGACCTTCGGGCCCTTCCATGCGCGCCTCGGGCGCGGCGTGCTGCCAGCCCAAGAGGAAGCGAAGATAGTCTGCGGCGGGAACGGCTTCGATCTCTTTTCGAAGCCGGTTGAGCGTATAGCGGTGAATGCGGGCGAGCAGGCCCCGCTCACACCACTCCACGTTCGTCGAACCTGGCGTGAATGTGCCTCGGAGCACGAAGCCTTCGCCCTCGAGTGCCGAGAGGGCGCCATCGACCATGCCTCCATCGAGACGCAGCGTTCGCGCGAGCTGCTCGGCGGTCACGGGCCCCGAGGCTTGCAATCGCCCTCGCACAATCTCGCGCGCGGCGTCGTCGGAGGTCCATGCTTCGGCTCGATGGCGCTCTGGCACGGTGACGGACGTCTCCGCGCGACCTCGGGGCCAGGTCGTCTCGAGCAGCGGGAGTCGTTCGGTCGCAGACCACATCGCTGAACCATCGGCAATGAAACACGTCGCGCGGCCGGCCGCGGCGAGCTCGTTCAACCAGCCCAGCCACTCGCCCGTGATCGCCTCTTCGTTCGTGACGCAATGGTGAAGCAGAAGCGCATCGTGCATCTCCTCGGCGTCCCGCGGCTCGGGCCACGCTTCACTTCGAACCCGATCGATCGCCGCGCCGTCGAGCGCACCGAGGTCCGACGCGCGCGTCGGGTCGAGCCATCTACGAGACATGACGGCGTGGGTTCGCCGCTCCTCGAGCGGCGCGTCGTCGAGGAAGGCGTAGGGCTTGGCGCTGAGGATTTCCTGGGCGAGCGGGGAGGGCTCGGTCAGGTCGCGGGCAATGAGGTTGAGATCGCCGTCTCGCATGCGGGCGAGCAGCGCCTCGAGGCCTTCGATGTCCATCGCTTCGTGAAGGCAGTCTTCGATCGTTTGCTGGACGAGCGGGTGGTCAGGGACCTCGCGGTCGCCGGCCACGTTCTCGAGGCAGGCGACTTGATCCGGGAAGCAGAGTGCCAGGAGATCGTCGGCCTGCATGCGCTGGAACGGAGGAGGCACCTTCTTCCCACCCCGGAAGCGAAGGAGCGCGAGCGCTCGGGTCGCATTCCATCGCCATCGGGTCTGAAACATTGGCGCATCGAGCATCGCTTGCACGAGGACATCGCGGACGTTCTCGGGGCGCAAGAACTGGAACACATCTTCGAGCGGAAAGCTGTGGGTCGGTCCGAGCGAGAGAACGATCGCGTCTTCGGTGGCCGCCGCTTGAAGCTCGACGTTGAAGCTTCGGCAGAAGCGTTTCCGGAGCGAGAGCCCCCAACCGCGATTGATGCGGCTGCCGAAGGGCGCGTGAAGAACGAGATGCATCGCGCCCGTCTCGTCGAAGAAGCGCTCGAGCACGACCGTGTCGCGCGTCGGCATGGCGCTCAGCGCGATGCGTGCCGCTACGAGGTACTCGGCGAGTTGCCTCGCAGCTAGCTCGCCGATCGCAGTCTCGGTCTGGAGCCACGCCATGACGTTGGCTAAGTCGTGGTGTCGCGCCTCGATGCCTTGGCGGATCGCGTTGACCGACTCCGAGAGAAGGTCGGCGCGCGCGGGCGCCTCGCCGAGCCAAAACGGCAAGGTCGCGGGTTTGCCCTTGGCATCTGCGACACGGACCACACCCTGCTGAACACCGAGGATCTGGTACGAGTGGTTGCCAAGCTGGAAGATGTCGCCGGCCGCGCTCTCGAGCGCCAAGTCCTCGTTCACGGTACCGACGCGAAGGCCTTCCGGCTCGAGCCGAACTTCGTAGTCGAAGTTGTCCGGGATCGCTCCGCCATTCGTGATCGCGGTGAGCCGGGCGCTTCTTCGCGGACGGACGCGGTGATTGACCTCGTCGCGGTGGAGGTATGCGCCTCGCCGCCCTCGGCTCGTGGCGAAGCCTTCGGACAGTACCCCGAGGACTTCGTTGAACGTGTTCTCGCGCAGATTGCGATAAGGCCACGCGCGCCTGATCCACCCGAGTAGCTCCTCCTCGCCCCATTCCCCTTGGGCGGCAGCCGAGGCAACGATCTGCTGGGCGAGGATGTCGGTCGAGCCCTCGGGGATTCGAATGCGATCGAGCTCGCCGCGAAGGACGCAACGCATCAATGCTGCGCATTCGACGAGGTCGTCTCGACTCAACGGGAAGAGCCGGCCCTTCGGCGTGCCGCCGTACCAGTGGCCGGAACGACCGACGCGCTGGAGGAACGTGGCCACCGAATGCGGCGAGCCGAGCTGGCATACCAGGTCCACGTCGCCGACGTCGATGCCGAGCTCGAGCGACGCGGTGGCGACCACCGCGCGGAGCTCCCCCGACTTCAGGCGCCGCTCCGCGTCCAGACGATGGGCGCGCGAGAGGCTGCCGTGGTGTGCGGCCACCGCCTCCTCGCCGAGCAGATCCGCGAGATGACGGGTGACGCGCTCGGCGAGCTTTCGCGTATTGACGAAGACTAGGGTCGTCCGGTGCGCTTCGATCAGGGCCGCGAGCTTGGCGTAGATCTCTTCGAAGACCTCGTGTGACATCACGGTCTCGAGGGGCGCGCCCGGTAGCTCCACCGCGAGGTTCATGTCGCGCTGGTGCCCGACGTCGACGATCCGACAAGCCGGAGGAGCGTCCCGCCCTTCGGCCGCGCCAACCAAGAAACGGGCGACCTCTTCGATCGGGTTCTGCGTGGCGGAGAGGCCAATCCGCGTGATGTCACGGCCGACCAGCGCTTGCAGGCGCTCCAGCGAAAGTGCCAAGTGGGCGCCCCGCTTGTTCGTCACGACCGCATGAATCTCGTCGACGATGACCGTGCGAACGTCGGAGAGCATCCGCCGGCCGCCCTCGCTCGTGAGCAAGATGTACAGCGACTCGGGGGTGGTCACGAAGATGTGCGGCGGCTTCTTCACCATCTTCGTGCGCATGTGGGAGGGGGTGTCTCCTGTGCGCACCGCCGTTCGAATGTCGACGTCGCCGTAGCCCAGCTCTTCGAGCGTTCCACGAATCCCCTCGAGCGGTGCCTGGAGGTTCTTTTCGATGTCGTTGCTGAGCGCCTTGAGTGGCGAGATGTAGAGGATGCTGACTTTGTCCTCGAGCCCATCCCGCAAGCCGCGCTTCACCATCTCGTCGATCGCACAGAGGAATGCCGCGAGCGTTTTCCCCGACCCCGTAGGCGAGGCGATCAGGGTGTGAGTCCCTTCGGCAATCGCCGGCCACCCCTCGATTTGTGGGGGAGTCGGCTCGGCGAACGTGCGCTCGAACCACGTGGCAACGGCAGGGTGGAACCCGGCTAGACCCATTGAGCATCTCTAGCACCCGCCCACCCTCACCAACAGTCCCAGCGACAGCGTTCAGCGACAGCGTTCAGCGCCAGCGCCGCCGCGGCGTCAGTGCGGCGCCGAGCACCACGGCTTCCCGGATCGCCTCGGGCTGTCTCATTGATGCGACCAGTTCGGCGCTGATCGTTCCCGTCGGAACCCGCCGCCTCATGGGGGCTTGCGCAGCAACCACGACCTCGCCGACCCCGCGAATCGATCGCCGCGCGGCGTCGAGAATTCGGTCATGGAGTGTCGGCTGTCTGACTGTGGCCAACACCGCGGCAGCCATGATCCAGCGCGGATCCCCGCCGACCGTCTCCCCCTGCGCAAGCGGCTCCATCAATCGTTTCACCGTGGCGTGCTCGGCATGAAGATACGCGAGGCTCGGAATGTTCAGGAGCTGAAATCCATCGAGCTCCGGCCAGGGGCGCTGCAACAAGACATCCACCATCGAGTCGGCGACGGTGTGCAGCTTGTCGTCCGAAAGCCCCACCCAGTTGCCGCCAAGCGGCAAGTAGTAGAACTGCACGTCCGGGTGGTCGGCTTCCCAGCGCTCCCAAAGGTCGTCGGCGGCATCGTGCTGTCCGAGGTGGTGGAGCGCGCGAGTCGCCATATAGATTCGCAGCCGTTCGGGTGGGTGCTCGTCGATGATGCCGCCGTCTTGAAAGATTGCGGCAGTGCGCTGCGGAGAGCCCGGATTGCGGAAGGCGCGCGCCATCGTTTCCACATACGCCGGTCCGAGCATGAGCGTCCCCAAGACGTCGGCGAAGACCTCTGGCAGCCAAGGGCCAAAGAGCCGGCGAAGCCACCCGCCGTCGAGCTCCATCTCCGACATCGGAATTTCGACGCGGTCCGGGAGCCCGAGCCGGCTCCGAAGCCCGGAGTCAATTCCTTCCGTGCTGAAGTAGAAGTCGTGCGCGACCTCGTGTGCAATCGCGGGCCAGTGCCAGACGCTGTGGTCGAATCCGGCCGGAAGTCGAAGGGGCGCAACGCGTGTGGAGGCGAACCGAGGCACGATCGAGAGGTTCCAGTCGCCGGTGACAGCGATGGGCTGACTCGTTCGGAGGTCGAGCCCCTGCACGCGCGCGAGCTCGAGAATCGGCGCGTAGCAGGCGTCCGCGATAGCGTCTGCATCCACGAGGAACGACGAGCCCCCACGCGTGCGCTGACGCGCCATCGCGGTCAGGTAGCGGAGCAGCTCTTCGAGCCCCTGGATCATCGTCGCGTCTTGAACGATGGTGGAGATCGTCGGGCTCCCCCGCAAGGAGCGCTCGATGGTCTCGATGCGCCCGAGCAGGTCTTCCCGGAGGGCGGGCGCCAAGCGAGTCAGACGTGGATCGGTCTCCGCCTTCAGCAGAAGGCCGGCCGATTCCTGCTTCAGGCGCGCGAGCCGCTTCCGTGCAGCTTCGAGAAACTCGGCCTCTTTCGGCCGCTGTGCCGCCGCCTGCGTCTGTGTCCGCGCCGGCGCCTGTGCCGGCGTTTGTGCTCGTGCCGGCGTCTGTGCCTGTGCCGGCGTCTCCGTCCGCGCCGCTGTCTGCCTCTGCTCCCGCCGCTTCTTCCGCCGGTCCCACCAGCGCTTGAGCAGTGGGTAGACAATGTAGATCAGGAGCGCGATCTCGCCGATGTGCTCGCTGAGCCAGTCAGGCATCGTGCGTCAGCGCTTCCTTGGCGTGTAGCCCAGCCGCTTGCGTTCGAGCGGCCCTTCGCCGCGCTTCGCAACGACGTCTGCCAGAATCAGCCGAGCTACGAACACGCGCGGTTGCGCGATGAGCTTGGCGAGCGGTCGGGTCTTAGATTTGGCTGTCATCGTCCTTGCCCGTGGACTTGCCGATCGCGTCTCGCATCTCGGTGTCGGCCGCCACGTTGCGGAGGTTGTAGTAGTCCATCACCCCAAGGTTGCCTGCCCTCAGGGCCTCGGCCATGGCCGCGGGGATCATGGCTTCGGCCTCGACGAGTCGCGCGCGCATCTCCTCGACCTTCGCGCGCATTTCCTGCTCGTTCGCCACGGCCAAGGCGCGCCGGCCTTCGGCGCGGGCCTGCGCGACCTGCTTGTCGGCTTCAGCCTGTTCGGTCATCAGCTTGGCGCCGATGTTGGTGCCCACGTCGACGTCGGCGATGTCGATCGAGAGGATGTTGAACGCCGTGCCGCTGTCGAGACCGCGGGCGAGCACGTTCTTGGAGATCGAGTCGGGGTTCTCCAGCACCTCGGCGTAGTTCATGGAAGATCCGATCGTCGATACGATGCCCTCGCCAACGCGCGCGACGACGGTTTCCTCGGTGGCGCCGCCGACCAAGCGGTCGATGTTGGATCGCACGGTGATTCGCGTGACGACCAAGAGCTGAATGCCGTCTTTCGCGACGGCGGTGATCTTTGGCGTGGTGATGACGCGAGGATTGACGCTCGTCTGAACCGCTTCGAGAACGTCGCGGCCCGCGAGGTCGATCGCTGCGGCTTGCGAAAAGCCGAGCTCGATGCCCGCTTTGTCCGCGCTGATGAGCGCATTGACCACTCGCTGGACGTTGCCGCCTGCGAGATAGTGCGATTCCAGAATGTTCGTTTCGGTGTCGATGCCCGCCTTGACGGCCGCGATGCGCGGATTGACGACCGCACCCGGCGAGACGCGACGCAGCCGCATGCCGATCAGCTCGCCGAAGCCGACCCGCGCACCGCTCGACCAGGCTGCGATCCAAAGTCGGACCGGGATCAGCCAGACAAACAGAACGAAAACGACGATGATGAGTAGAAATATCAGGGCAAGAGGAGCGAATTCCATGGGGCTTCCTTCCTAGGTGGCATCCGGAATGCGCACGACGACGCGTACACCTTCCACGATCATGACTTCGACTTCTTGGCGGCTATCGATGTATTCGCCTTCGGTCATGACATCGACTTCCGTGGATCCAAAGCGCACTCGGCCGACGGGCCGAAGGGGCGTGACCGTCACGCCCCGCTGCCCGACCAATTCACTTCGGTCTCGCTGAGAGACGGCGTCTACTTGGCTGTGCTCCAGCACCATCTTTCGGCCGGCACGGCTTTTCGGGAGCCAGAGCAACATGACGACCGCGGCGACCACCGACACGCCGCCGCTGATGCCTCCCCAAAGGGGGCCAAGCTCCGTCCATGCGGCGACCGCACCGGCGCCGAGAGCGAGCACGCCGAGGACACCCGCGACGCCGAACCCGGGGACAACCGCGACCTCGGTGAAGAGGAGCAACAGGCCGATCACCAGGACGGCGATGATCACGGTCACCGTCATCCGTGTTCCTCGGGGCGGACGATCAGCTCCGGTCCGTCTTTCCCAACGACACGGACGCGAGTCCCTCGCGGAACGAACTCGCGTTCGCTTGCGGCCTCGTAGCGCTTGCCGTCGATGACGACCTTTCCGGCCGGACGCAGGTCCGTCAACGCTTCACCGACGCGGCCGACGAGGTCCGACGCGGCCGGCGCGGAAAGCCAGCCAGACTCGGCCTCCTGGAGGACCAGAGCTTGCCCGAACGAGGTCCGCGAGAGCAGGCGCATGGCGACCAGCGCGAGAACGAACGCACCAAGGAGCGATAACAAGACCCGTGTCATCGCATCGGCGAGCAGTCCGGTCTGAAACGAAACGTTGATCGGCATGCCGATCAACGAGAGCACGAGGGCCGTGATCACACAGATCAACCCGAGCACGCCGGGAACGCCGAATCCCGGAACGAAAAAGATCTCGACGATCACCAGGATGATCCCGGTCAAGAACAGTAGCGCCTCCTCCCAGCCCACGAGGTGAACCACGGCGTGCCCGCCGAAGAACAACGCAAGCGAGATGAAACCGGCGACCGTGAAGGCGCCGACGGTCCGCGTGTAGAACGCGATCATGAGGCCAAGCATGCCAATCGACAGCAAGAGGCCGCTGACGGTCGGCTCGGTGAGCCAGCGCGCGATCTCTTCGCCCCAGTTGAGCTCGGAGGTCACTAGCGACGGCGCTTCGAGCGTCAGGGCTTCGAGCACGGCTTCGAGGTCGTCGAAGCGACCGTCTGCCATACCGAGCTTGATCGCTTGGTCGGTGTCGAGTGTCAGGAGCTTCCCTGCGTCGACGATGCCGTCGATCACGACTTCGCGATCGACCATCGCTTCGGCGATGTCCCCGCGGCGTCCGTTGGCTTCGGCGGTTGTGCGCATCTCCGCGCGCATGTAGGAGACCATCTTCTCGCCCACCGCTTCGACTTGGCCGCCACCTGCCTGAACCGGGGTCACCGCGCCGATCGTCGCGGCTTCACTCATCAGGACGTTGTCGCAAGCCAAGCTGATCAAGGCGCCCGCGCTGATCGCGCGCGGGTGGACGAAGGCCACCGTCCGAGGCTTGGCTTCGAGGATGGCGTCGCGAATCTGAATGGCCGCGTCGACGCGTCCGCCAAGGGTGTTCACCTCGAGGATGATGGCCGCGGCATCCGGGTTGTCTTCGATCGCCCGGCGTACGAACGCGGCGAGCCCGAGCTCGACGGTGCGGTCGATCGCGACCACGACGACCTTGCTCCCCGGAGGCGCGTCGATCGGCAGCGCTTGCACGTCGCCAGCGACGTTCGCACTTGGCGCCGGCCGGTAGCCCGAGTCGGCGTCGTCCTTCTCGTCGCCCTTTTGGCCGAAGGCGGCCTGCGCGCTGCACAACACTGTGCAGGCGAGCAAAAAGCCCCGGAAGCTCAATCGCGACTTCGTGGCCCACCTCACTTGGTGAAACCTAGCTCCCTTGGGACCCTAGCTCAATGCCGTACTTCTTCAGAATCGTTCGAGCGAGGACGGTTTTGTGAACTTCGTCGGGGCCATCGTAGATCCGGGCGGCTCGTTCGTGCCGAAAGAACCAGGACAGGGGGGTATCGTCGGTCATGCCGAGGCCGCCGTGCACCTGAATCGCGCGGTCGACCACGCGCTGAAGGACCCCCGCGACGTTGAACTTGATGGCCGAGATCTCGTTGCGGGCCGCTCGCGTCCCCTCGCGATCGATCTTCCAGGCCGCGTGATAGACCGCGAGCCTCGCCGAATCGATTTCCGCCCGGCTTTCCGCGATCCAGTGCTGGATGACCTGTTGGCTGCCGAGCGGGCGGCCGGGCGCGATGAGGCGTTCGCACGCCCTCTTGCACATCAAGTCGAACGATCGTTCGCAGATGCCGAGCCAGCGCATGCAGTGGTGGATTCGACCGGGTCCGAGGCGTTCCTGCGCGATCATGAAGCCGAAGCCCTCCTGACCGAGGATGTTCTCGACCGGCACGCGGCAGTCTTCGTAGGTGATCTCCGAATGGCTCTGCCAGCCGTAGCCAAGGTCGCCCATGATCGAGAGGCGCCGAACGTGCTCGAAGCCCGGCGTCTCGGTCGGGACGATGATCTGACTGGCGCGCTTGTGCGGCGTGGTATCGGGGTTGGTGACCGCCATGACGATGGCGAAATCAGCCAGGTGACCGCCGCTCGTGAACCACTTGCGCCCATTGATGACCCATTCGTCCCCGTCCCGGACGGCCGTCGTGTCCATCCACGTGGGGTTAGAGCCCGCGCGGCCCGGCTCGGTCATCGAAAAGCAGCTTCGGATCTGGCCCGCTGCAAGCGGACGCAGCCAACGCTCTTGCTGCGCCTCGGTGCCGAACTTGTGGAGGATCTCCATGTTGCCGGCGTCGGGCGCCTGGCATCCGAACACGTAGTGGCCGAGCGGACTCCGGCCGAGGATCTCGCTCATGTGCGCGTGTGGCAGGAAGCCGAGCTCCATGCCGCCGTACTCGGTGGGCATCTGCGGCGCCCAAAGTCCGGCGGCCTTGCAGCGCTCACGCGCCTCGTCGCAGGCGGGCAGCGCGGCTTCGAACGATTCTCGGGCGGCCTCCTCGAGCGGGTAGACCTCTGCTTCCATGAACGCGCTGGCGCGTTGCAGAAGGTCTTGCAGCTCGGGCGGTGTACTGAAGTCCATCGATGTCCTCCGGATTGCGCGGAGCATGATAAGCTCCCGGCCTTCCGAAAGCGAGGACCCATGCCGCCGGTGCCCCCAAAGAACGCTGGACCCGTTCGCGATGCGCATCGCTTCGATGAAGCGAGGCTCGACGCCTGGATGAGCGAGCACGTCGACGGCTACACCGGCTCGCTTCAGGTGTGTCAGTTCAAGGGCGGTCAATCGAATCCGACGTACTGGCTCGCGGATCGGGAGCGACAATATGCGCTGCGCAAGAAGCCGCCCGGCAAGCTGCTCCAGTCGGCCCACATGGTCGACCGTGAATACCGCGTCATGCACGCCTTGCGTGACACCGACGTGCCTACGGCGACGATGTACGCGCTTTGCGAGGACGAATCGATCATCGGCACTGCGTTTTTCGTGATGGAGTATGTCCAGGGCAGGATCTTCTGGAACGTGCAGCTTCCGAAGCTCGTGCCTGCCGAACGCGCGGCGGTCTATGAGGAGCTCGCCCGCGTCTTGGCCGCCATTCATACCGTCGACGTCGACGCGACGGGCCTCTCGGACTACGGTCGCCCCGACGCCTATGTCGCGCGCCAGGTGAAGCGATGGAGCAAGCAGTACGTTGCGTCTCAGACGGCTGATGTCGCCCAGATGAACACGCTCATCGAGTGGCTTCCTGCGAACATCCCCGACGACGAAGCGACCTCACTGGTGCATGGCGACTACCGCCTGGACAACCTCATCTTTCATCCGACTGAGCCGCGGGCGCTCGCGGTCATCGACTGGGAGCTCTCGACGCTCGGACACCCGCTCTCTGATTTGGCATACACCTGCATGCTGTATGACGTGATGCTCCCGAAGATCGGGGGCTTGGCCGGCGTCGACTTCGACACGAGCGGCATCCCGAGCGAGGGCGCGCTCGTCGCGCGCTACTGCGAGCTCGTTGGGCGCGACGGGGTCCCCGACCTCAACTACTACAAAGCGTTCTCCTTGTTTCGCCTCGCTGCGATCGCGCAAGGCGTGTACAAGCGGAGCATCGATGGGAACGCGAGCTCGACGGAGGCCTCCATGTTTGGTGCCGCCGTACCGCACCTCGCGGGGATTGCCTGCGGCCTCGTCGGGATTGGATGAACGAATGATTCAACGCATCGTGCTATTCAAGCTCAAGGACGAGTACTGCAATGACCCGGCGCGCGCCGAGTTCGTGCAGCGTACGCACAAGGACCTGAGCGCGCTCAGCCAAGTTCGAAGCGTCACGGTGGGCGCCCCCGCCGATGAAGCCTCGGGAGCGAGTTGGGACATCGCGATCACCGTGTGCTTCGACTCGATGGACGACGTGAAGGCGTACATCCCCGACCCCGCCCATCGAGCCTACGTCGACGGCTACGCGATGCCCCGAATCGAGGTCCGCAAGGCCTGGAACTTCGAGATCTAGTTGTGGTCGCCCGGGGGCGGCGCGTCTGCTAGATCCGGCGCGCGGTCATGATTCCACGCTATACCCCCTCCGAATTCCAGTCTCTTTGGTCCCAAAAACGCAAGTACGAGGCTTGGTTCGACGTCGAAGTCGCCGCCTGTCGCGCGATGGAGAACGCCGGCATCGTGCCCGCGGGCACGGCGGACAAGGTCGCCCCGTTCCGTGAGAAGCTCGACCCTGACGCGATTGACGAGATCGAGAAGGTCACGCGTCACGACGTCATCGCGTTTCTGACGCACGTCGAAGGCCTCGCCGGGGAGCCGGCGCGCTGGTTGCACCGCGGGATGACGTCGTCGGACGTGCTCGACTCCGCGCTCGCGCTTCAGCTGGCCGAGGCGACCGACATGCTCTTGGTCCGGCTGGATGCGGTGCTCGAAGCGCTGCGTGGCCGGATCGAGGAGCATCGCCGGACACCTGCCATCGGCCGCTCGCACGGCATTCACGCCGAGCCGGTCACGTTTGGCTTGATTCTCGCGGGCCACTACGCGGAGCTCGCGCGCGACCGACAGCGGCTGATCACAGTCCGTGAAGACATTGCGGTCGGAAAGATTGCCGGCGCCGTCGGCACGTACGCCCATTTGACGCCGGCCATCGAAGCCGAGGCGCTCGGCTCGCTCGGGCTCCGTCCGGAGTCGGCATCAACGCAGGTCGTCGCGCGGGATCGGCACGCAGCCTATCTTTCGGTTCTCGGCGTCATCGCTGCAGGCATCGAGCGGTTCTCCACCAACGTTCGCCACTGGCAGCGCACTGAGGTTGGCGAGGCGGAAGAGCACTTCAAGAAGGGTCAGAAGGGATCGAGCGCGATGCCGCACAAGCGGAACCCCGTGCTGACAGAGAACCTCTGCGGCCTCGGCCG
>Ga0316198_10000305_pt1 | contig 24558 bp, 25 predicted proteins | sample OudBieAanoxic_MG_FD_204935 | JGI IMG/M metagenome (GOLD analysis project Ga0316198, IMG submission 204935) | Coastal sediment microbial communities from Oude Bieten Haven, Netherlands - site A anoxic | ecosystem: Environmental > Aquatic > Marine > Coastal > Sediment | place: Netherlands...
TCCACTTTTTATTTTTAATATTCATTAATATGATCCTCCTAATTAACTTTCTCAAGATATTTTTTCATTATTCTTACTGCCATATCTGGATTTTCTCCTGCAAGGAGTCCCATAGCCGATAATATGTATGTACTGTCAATTAAATAATTTGGTGCTCTAGGTAATAGATGTACAGGCTGTTCTTTATTAAATTCCCCTGCTTCCAGTATATTTCTAGGGTTTTTACTGTGTACCAGTACTCCACCTGTTCCAATTACGTATTTGACATCTAAAAGGTCTTTTCCATGCTGATAGTACATTACTCCCATTGGGGTAAATACACTTTCTAGCCATCCACAATGTCTTATCATTGCAATTTCTGTTCCTGCTCCTGCCATCGCTTCATCGAAAAATATCTCTTCTGGTGTTTGTGGAACCATCATTATATTTTCGTGTCTATGATTACAGTGAGCTTTTACATCAATCTCTTTATGATCATCATGCAGATACCTTCTTATTTTTTTTGTTCCTGCTGCTTCTAATAACGATAGTGCAGAGTATCTCATTCCAAGATCTCCTTCAACAGTTCTTTTCGCAAAAGGTTCTTCTAAACCTCTTGGAATTACACCTGCATTACTCGGATCTCCTTCTGCTAATGAGTGGATATCCGTTGTAGCACCACCTATATCTACAACCATTAAGTTCCCCAATCCATCTTCGTCGTCGCTGCCAAGAGCAAGGACTTCTGCAGCTTTTAGTACCGCTGCTGGAGTAGGCATAAGTATTCCAGATATGAAGTCTTCGGCATTTTTCATCCCTTTAGCCTCTACTATCTTTGTCATAAATATCTTTCTTATGGCTTCCCTTGTTGGTTTTTCATTTATTTTGTTTAATTTTGGCATAACATTTTCTGTTACTATATAATCTATATTTGCATTTTCAAATATCTCTATAATTTCATCATTAGCACTTTTATTTCCAGCCAGTAACACCGGTATCTCTATCTTTATATCTGCTATTAACTTAGCATTATGTATGATACACTTTTTATTTCCGCCATCTGTTCCACCTGCTAACAATAATATATCGGCATTTGAATTTTTTATTTCTTCAATTTCACTTTTATTTAACTCATAAGAATAAGTTTTCATAACTCTAGCACCTGCACCTAAGGCTGCCTTTTTAGCGGCATCTGCTGTAAGCTCAGGAACAAGTCCTATTGCATACATCTTTAATCCGCCGGCGGCTGAAGAACAAGCTATTTTTTTAATGAAATTAATATCATCAAATTTTATTTTTTTCTCTTCTTCTATCCACAATTTAAGTTTTTGATATGCTTTTTTAAAACCTATCATTATGTCATCTTCAACTGTAGTTATATCTTTAGCAGTAGCCAGTATCTCTTCAGTCGCTACATCAACTGCTGTCAATTTAGTATAGGTACTTCCAAAGTCAATCAATAAGTAGGCATTCATTTCTACCACTCCTAATTTTAATAGTGCATCATTTTTTCTTGATTTAATTACTTAATCATTCCTAAATCTTTTTTCATATCTTCTGCTGTAACTTCAATAGGTGTTCCTGGCTTATATACTCTGTCAAATCCCATGTCTTTAAATCTAGCTTCAACTGAATTCCATTCTTGCTTTCCAACTACGATGTTTCCACCAACATATAATTTTACATCTTGTAATCCAGCTTCATCACATTTTGCTTTAAATCCTTGACAGTCTAATTCTCCATGACCGTATAATGAAGAGATGATGATTGCATCTGCGTCTGTTTCTACTGCTGCATTTATAAAGTCTTCTTGTGGTGAGATAACACCTACGTTGATTACATTAAATCCTTGTTGTGTTAATACGTGATCAATAATCTTGTTTCCAACTGCATGACAGTCCGATCCAATTACTCCGATTACTATAGTCTTTCCATTTTTCATTTTTGACCTCCAAAAATTATTTATTAGTTTTTTGTTGTTGTTGTTTTTGTTGTTGTTTTCTCTTTGTGTAACCATTCTAATCAATTTCAAAACAAAATACAATACATGGAAATATTCAAAATAAAAATACCAAAATACACTAATTATTTATCTAGTATATACTTGGTATTTAGTCGTTCTTAATTTTTCTTATATAATTCTAAGTTACCCTTGCTTTGTTCGCTTTTAATGCGTTTTATTTGATAAAGTAACACATTGTGATATTTGACTCCTTTTTTTTTCCACCAAAAATAATGATAAACATTTATTATATATATAATAGATTTTCCATTTCCTTATATGATGACCTGTTTTCGATGTTAAAATACTATAACAACACAACGGCTAAAATAGAGTCTACTATTACATCTCTAACTCCTGCTAGACATGGGATTTTATTCATATCTTTCATATGGGGTCCAAAGGTTACCAAGATTTTATTCTTACTTAACTGATACTCCTTTGCATTTGATCGACTATCTTTTACACCATTACCAAATTCAATAGCACTTACCTCTTTCATAAGATTATGGATGACCCATGAAAACTCACCTTTAATAGGGTTTAGATCTAAGTTATATGGAAGGATACATTCCACAGCTCCACCTATGGAATCATTTGTCCCTAACATTTTTTGAATAGCTATAGTTATATATTCCTTGTTCTGCTCTGCTACACTTATCCCACCTATCTCTGAAGCTAATGCTTTCAATTCATATGGTATATGTTTCTTTGCTATGGTTCCAGCCAAGACTACAGCGGATAGTTCATCTCCATGTAAATATTCAAAAATAACATCTTCTCCTGTAGTTATCTCATCTTTTATTCCTTGGACTACATCGATCTCTTCTCTGGGATCTACCGTGACACCTTCCATCTTTCTCCTATGCAGATCCATTCCAAAATCTGTAGGTGTAATAGATATTCCTTTCTTTACTCCTCCTACCCTTAACTTAACTCCATTTTCTATCTTAACTATCTCCACTGTCATATTTTTACCAAATTTCATCTTATTCCTCCATCTTTCTAATTTTCTTAATTATACCATAATCTATGAAACTAAAAATTTAGTAGAAAAAACTTAATTTTTTTCAACGCAGACTTATTCATAGACTATTATCTAGGGTTGTTGAACTAACATTCTACCCTCATCCGCCCTCCGGGCACCGATTCACAATTATCAGAAATAGAAAATATAGGTTTTCTATTTCTGAATGTAACCTCATAAGGAGAAGGATTTTAATTTAAGTTAGAAACTATCTCGTCAACTTTCTCCATTAATTGACTTAAAAGTTGATATCTTTTCTCTACATATAAATTAATTTTTTCTATATCTACTTCAAATTCTATTCCATATTCATCCATAGCAGTATTACTATAAAGAAAAACAATATACCTATCTTTTTCAAAAATATCTTTTGTAGAATAAGAAACATAGAATCTTTCCTGAGATTTATTTTGAACTCCATCTAAACTAACAAGATTAACAGGGTGAGTCCCAAAAACAGCACGAATATGCTTAAAAAATTTATCATCACTAATTTCAGATTGGTTGAAAATTTCATTGTTTTTTGAGAGAGGATATGAATTTTCACCTCCCAAAACTCGAAATAATTGTATAATTGAGTCAACTAACAAATCAATTGAAACAATATATTGCATTAAATTAAGTGATTGAAGAGCATTCCTTCCATAATTTGGCTCTGTAAAAGAAAAATTGATTTCTGGCAATCCTTCCGCTGTCACATGAATCCAATCCATGGCTGAACAAATAATATTCCATTTATTTTTTCCATCAACGTTTCGATAATACTCTATAAAGTTTCTATTTTTTTGGAATTTTTCACGAAAATCATCTATAAGTTTTACATCTAAGTTAATTGTCATTTAATTCAACTCCTTCTAATAATTAAATTTTTAATTTATAAAATTTGTGCAATCTGCGACTAAAAAAAAATTCTATTAATCCCTAACTATTTATTGCTTATATTCATACATCTCTATCATTTTTTTGGCTTCCGCAGAAAACCACTCTCTCAGTTTCATGGGAGATATTATCTCTACATCACTCATAAAGTAGGAGAAATATCTCTTTATCTTCTCCTCTGACCCCTCTACTATCCATCGGTCATCTAATTTTTCGATCAATTTAGGTCGATTAGTCTTTATCCTATCATATTTTTCCTTTCCATTTTTGCTTAATCTTATGGCCACTGACATACCATAGGATAAAAACGGGTCAAAGTCTTCCCTTACTCTCCTAAGATATTCCGCCTCCCCTGGGTATCTGCTTTCATCTAATATGTATACATATTTAATATTACATAATCTATAGTTTTTATAATTTTCATCTTCCTCTGAATAACAAAACAAATAGTTACTTACTTCCATACTAGAATATAAAACATTATATGGACTCACAATTTTTTCGGCTGTTTCAAACTTAATCTTTATCTTTTTTTTATTTTTAATCCCCCTTTGAATTTTTTCTATTAATTTTTCAAATATAAATCTCTCTCTTATTACCTTAGATTGAGAAATATATCCATATATTAAAGTTCTTATGAGGGAAGCTTCTGTTTCAAATTCACTCCTATTATATACTTCTGTATAAAAGTCCTCGTTTTCTTTATTCAAATTAAATTGAATAATTTCCTTTTCACCTTCAAATCCAGGCATATCTTTCCCTTTTAACAGACTATAGTTTTTTACCAAATAATTTAACAGATAATTTTTACTTAAACCAAATTCTAGAGCATCATACTTTAATATATCTCCCATATACTTCGGGATAGTAACTCTTATTTTTTTCAACCTTATCCCCCCACTTTTTTAAAATTCATTTTATTCGAACACTTTATAATATATAATAGCCTTATTTACAATGTTTTTCAACCTATTTATGGAACAAAAAATATTTATTTTTGATACTTCAATGTTCTATCTATAGATGATATACTGTTGATGGAATTAACAAATACTATTACTAGGAGTAAATAAAAATGAAAATATTAAATAACATCTTAGAAACTGTTGGAAGAACTCCAATTTTAAAAATAAATAATATCAACGATACCCATGCAGATATCTATATCAAATTAGAATCTTTTAACCCTGCCGGTTCTGTAAAAGACAGAGTAGCTCTGAACATGATAGAAGTTGCTGAAAAAAATGGACAATTAAAAAAAGGCGATACAATTATCGAATCAACTAGTGGAAATACAGGAATTGGCCTAGCTATGGTCTGTGCCGTAAAAGGGTATAAGCTGATCATTGTAATGCCTGACTGCGTCAGTGTAGAGAGAAGACAGCTTTTAAAAGCCTATGGAGCTGAATTAGTTTTAACTGACGGATCTCAAGGGATGAAAGGCTGCTTATGTAAACTTGATGAATTAATGGAGCAGCATCCTAATAGTTTTGCCCCTGATCAATTTTCAAATCCAGCTAATCCTATGGCACACTACAATACCACGGGAACTGAGATTTGGGAAACTTTCAAAGATGAATTAGATATCTTTATCTGCGGTACTGGAACTGGTGGAAGTTTTTCCGGAGTATCAAAATATTTAAAGGAAAAAAACAGCGATATTTATACAGTTGCTGTAGAACCTATGAGAGCTCCATTTATCTCTACAGGAGTTAGTGGTCCCCACGATATTCAGGGAATGGGTATGAGTGCCGGATTTATCCCTTCTACATTTGACTCATCTGTTATGGATGAGATAGCGACTATCTCTTATGAAGAAGCTCAGGAGATCACCAACAGGTTAGCTAAAGAAGAAGGAGTCCTAGGAGGAGTTTCTTCTGGAGCAAATTTAGCCACTGCATTAAATATAGCTAAACGTCCTGAGAATAAAGGAAAAAAAATCCTAACTCTTATTATGGATACAGGAGAAAGATACCTTTCTAGCGGTATATTTTATTAATTCGATTTATAAAAAAATAACGAACTTAAAGTTTATTTGGACCTTTAGATTAATTGCATTAATTTAAAGGTCTTTTTTTATGAAAAAAATTATTCAAATCTTTTAAAATATACAAATTTTAAAGGATTTGAATAATAAAAAAGGAATAATAAATTGGGCAGGCGGAGTTATTATAATTAATTATAAAAAATAAATATAGCTCTGTTTCATTATACAAGGAGGATACGTTATGGAAACATTAACAACAAATTTAAAATATATTTTAGATAATTTATATGATGGTATTTATATTGTTGATAAAAATCGTAAAATAATTTATTGGAATAAAGCTGCCAAAGACCTAACCGGTTATAGTCATTTAGATATAATTGGCAGTCACTGTTTTGATAATATACTTAACCATGTAGATAGTCATGGAACTCAATTATGTAGATGCAGTTGTCCCTTGGTTGAATCTATTGAAGACGATAAAATAAAAGAAGCAAATGTTTTCTTGCACCATAAAGATGGGCATCGTATTCCTATATTTGTAAAAGCTTTCCCTTATAAAAATTCAAAGGGTATAATTATTGGAGCTGTTGAAATTTTTAGTGAAAATTCTGAACGTAAACAAATTTTAGAAAAGATTAAAAACCTTAATAGCTTAGCAATGTTAGATGAGTTAACTCAAATTCCAAACAGAAGATATATTGAAAACATTATTAAAATTAAGTTAAAAGAATACTCTTTAAACAAAGTAAGTTTTGGTTTAATTTTTATCGACATCGATAATTTTAAAAAAATTAATGATAATTATGGACATGATGTAGGGGATATAGTTCTAAAAGCCATATCAAAAACATTTTTGAATAACTTAAGGGGAGACGACATTATAGGGCGGTGGGGTGGAGATGAATTTATAGGAGCTTTTTCTAGAATAGATGAAAAAGGCCTTGAAAAAATAGCAGAAAAATTAAAAATGTTAGTAGAAAATACCCTTATAGAAGTTAAAAATAAAAAATTAAAGGTAACAATATCTATCGGTGGAACCTTTGTAACTCCTGAAGATAATTTAAATACACTTATAAAGAAATCAGATAACCTTTTGTATAAAAGTAAGAAAAATGGTAAAAATTTTATTTCAATAGGTTAGTCTTTTGATGATGCCTCTTGTGGGTATAATTTCCTACACTATCAAAAAGGTGTTAATTTATTAGTTCATTTTAAAAGCCTGAGTTTTGTATTCTACAAAACTCAGGCTTTTAGTCTTTATCTTTTTTTCACTATAGCTATTTCATCAGCTATTATTTTCACTGTTTCTATAATTTCTCCATCTTTTTTCAATAATTCCAGTTCATCTTTTTTAGCTCTTTCTTTATTGTAATCTTCTAAGGCCTTATAGTCTTTCAGTTCTGTTTCATTTTTAGCCTTCATCTTTTCATTGGTTATCGCGAGCCACCTATCTTCTAATTCCTTTGTTTCCATCTTTCTGACTTCCCTATTTAAAGAAACCTCTTTATCCTTTGTTATATCTTCGATAATAGCATACCTCTTGGCACTATATATAAAATCAGGATTATTTTCCACTCTTTCCATATGTTTTTTAGTCAAATATTCTTTTAATTTATTATTAGATGAGCTTTCTTCCGTTTTTATCAGAGAATCTACCTCATCCCAAGGCAGTGGATTATCCAGTGAGCTTTCTCCTACCTCCTCACTATTATATGTAGGAGGGAATAAGATATCCGGTGTTACACCTTTATGCTGGGTACTTCCACCATCTATACGGTAAAATTTACCATTGGTATATTTTAATTCTCCAAGATCTAACGCCTTTATAGTCTGCACTGTCCCTTTTCCAAAAGTAGAGGTTCCTACAATTATTCCACGTCTATAATCCTGCATTGCTGCTGCAAAAATTTCAGATGCAGATGCACTGAGTCTGTTTACCATTACTATTACTGGTTTATCAAAATGAGTCGTCATATCGCTGTCCCCTAAATAACTTACACGTCCTCCTTCTTTCACTTGGACTACGGGACCATAGGGTATAAATAACCCCATAAGATTGTTCACTTCGCTGAGAGATCCGCCGCCATTATTTCTAAGGTCTATAATTAATCCATCTACCTTTTCCTTGTTTAATTTTTCTATGATCTCTTTTACATCCCTTGTGGTACTCTTATAATTTTTATCTCCCTTACTATAAGCATCAAAATCCATATAAAATGACGGTAAATTAATTACCCCTATCTTATAGGTAGAGTTCTTTGACTTAGCTTCCTTTATAAAATACCTGGCTCCCCTATCTTCTAACTTTACATTTTCTCTTACAAAGGTGTATTCTTTGGCTGTTTTACTGCCACTTGGAATTACCCTTAATTTCACAATTGTTCCCTCTTTACCCCTGATAAGATTTACAGCATCTGCCAAAGGCCAATCCATTATATCTTCAAATACCTTTCCGTCTGTGGCTACAGCTATTATTTTGTCCTCAGGCTGTAGTTCCTTACCCTTTGCAGCAGGTCCATTGGGCATTACTTTTACAACCTTAATCAATCCTTTCTCCCCAGTAAGTACTGCTCCTATTCCTGAAAGTTGCAGTTTCATGCTGATATTAAAATCTGTTATTTCCTTAGCTGAAAGGTAGGTAGTATGAGGATCATACTCCTTTAAGAATGCATTTACAAAATATGAATATATATCATCTGTAGTTTTTTTATCCAATAATTTTTTTCTTGTAGTCACCCTGCTCTTTACTCTAAGAATACTCTCTTCGTATGTTAGTTCTTCATAGTCCTCCAGGGATAATATAGATGACTTCAACATTTTCTCCCAATGGTTTTTATACTCTTTTTCTGTCAAAAAATATGGTTCCTTCTCTCTGTCATAAACTAATTTTTCATCTTTAGTAAAATCTAAGTCTTCAGGATTTTTCAACAGTTTAGTTTGATACTCAACTACTCTTTCTACAGCATTTTTATAAATATCATAGATTTCAAAAGCTGCTTTAGAATTTCCTTTTAAAAAATCATCATCTAATCGTGTTCCCCATTTTTTATAGATTTCATCAACTTCAGCTTGGGTAAAATATTGATGATTATAATCCAATGTATCCAGATAATTTTTTAGTACATTTTTAGAAAACTCATCATCTATATCTAAATCTTTATAGTGGGTTGTTTCCAATGAAAAAGATATATCTGATAACACCTTGTTCAATTGTTCTTTTTTTTCTCCATTTACTTCAGCAATAGAAACTATTGCTATAAGTAATATCCCCATTAATACCATTATTTTTCTGTGTATTTTCATCTTATGCCTCCTAGTATTTCAATTATTTTGAAAGTTTCTTATTTATAAGGTCTACCTTTTTTCAAATTTAATATCTACGAAATTCCTCTGTCAATAGATCTGTTATATGGTATTTTTTTAAATCATAAGTGGTATGTCCTATCTTTGATACCGGCATAATTCCCATTATAGAATTGGTCAAAAATACCTCATCTGCCTCTAGTATTTTTTTTAAAGAAAAAAATCCTTGCTTTAACTCTAAATACTTACTTTCATTTATGATCTCTATAACTTTCTCTCTAATTATCCCCTTTAACAACCCGCATTCCTTTGTAGGTGTATATATCACTCCATCTTTAATAAAAAATATATTCGATGTTGCTCCTTCAGAGATATAATTTTTACAATCTAAAAATAACACTTCATCACTGCCTAACTCTTTTGCTTCTCTAAGTGCATATATGTTCTCTAAATAATTCACTGATTTAATCCCAGATAATATCGAGTGTGAGTTTCTTTTAAATTCAGATATTTCCATCTTAAACCCTTCTCTGTATTTAGAACTTTTATACATATTTTCCCTATGGGTTATCAGCATATCAAAGGAATCACGATTTTTAAGGATAGTCACCCTCAAAATAGAATTTTCCAATGAATTTTTTTTGATATAAAGGTTTAAATATAAACTTAATTTTTCAAATTTCAGATCCATATTTATTTTGAGTCTTTCAGTTCCTTTAATCAGCCGATTATAGTGTTCTTTCAAATAAATTGGCTTTCTATCTTTTAATAAAATCGTCTCAAAAACCCCATATCCATATAGCAAACCATCTTCTATATCTAACTTAAATTCAACCGATGGTATGAGTTTATCATTTGAAATTATGTAACTCATCATACTCAACTCCTAAGTTATATTTAACGCCTTGACCAATGCCCGGCCCTTTATCAGACTTTCCTCATATTCTTCATGGGGGTCTGAGTCCCAGACAATTCCTCCTCCTACTTGAAAGTATGCCTTCTCATCTTTTAAAACTATTGTTCTAATCGCAATATTTAGATCCATATCACCATCAAATCCTAGATACCCTATACTCCCAGTATATATATTCCTAGTGGTTGTCTCCAGTTCATCGATGATTTCCATGGCTCTTATTTTAGGAGCACCTGTTATCGATCCCCCAGGAAAAGTTGACTTTATTATGTCTACTGCCGATAATTCATCCTTTAATTCCCCTTGTATTGTAGCCACCATCTGCAGCACTGTGGCATATTCTTCCAAATGGAATAGCTCTGTTACCTTTACACTTCCTGTTTTGGCCACCCTGCTTATATCATTTCTCATAAGGTCAACTATCATCAACAGTTCAGCCCTATCTTTTTCACTACTTACCAGCTCTGCCTTTAGTTCTTCGTCTTCTACTTTCGACCTTCCACGGGGTCTAGTCCCCTTCATAGGCCTTGTTTCTATTGTTCCATTGGTCAATTTCACAAATCTTTCTGGTGAGCTAGAAATTATTTTCCCCTCTCCAAAATCTAAGTATGCAGCAAATGGAGCTGGATTTATTGCCTTTAAATTTTTATACAATTCATTGGGATCATTCTTAAAATCGCATTCAAACCTTTGGGTGAAATTAACCTGGTATATGTCCCCTGAATAAATATAGTCCTTTATTTTCTTTATGGATGCCAAATAATAATCCTCTGTCATATTAGAACTTATTTTTTTCTTTTTTACGACATTTTTTTTCTTTATCTTCACTTTTAATTGATCTTCATATTGCTTTATACTATCTTCTATTTTTTTTATTATTTCCTCTATATTTTCTTTAAAGCCTATGGCTCCTATATACTTTTTATCATCTCTATGATCTATTATTACTACCCCATCATAAAAACCCATTACCATTTCAGGAATATCCACATCTTTTTTCACTGTATTTGGCAGCTTTTCCATTAGGTGGGCCAATTCATAGGAAAAATATCCTACTCCTCCACCTACAAATGGAATCTCTTCCCTCTCAATCTTATACAGATTCAATTTCTCCTGTAAGATATCCAGGGGGTTTCCATCTATTGTTTTTATCTTTCCGTCTTCTTCTAAACTTACTCTATTTCCCTCTGACTTTATCATTAAAAATGGATCTACTCCTATAAATGAATATCTTCCTAATTTTTTTCCATCCATCCCGCTATCTAAAAAAAATGGATAGTTCCCACCCTTTTTCACAGCTTCAAATAACTCCATACTATCTAGATTACTTTTAAACTCTATAATTTTTGCTTTTTTCATCGATATTCTCCTAATTTAAAATCTCCTTTCGCTTCTGCTAAAAAATTAGCCAGCATCTCATGACCGCACTCTGTTAAGAGAGCTTCCGGATGAAATTGTACTCCTTCTAAAAGATATTTTTTATGTCTTACACCCATTATCTCGCCACTAACAGTCTCTGCTGTAATCATCAGTTCTTCTGGCAGTTTACTCCTATCAGCTATGAGAGAGTGATACCTTGTTACCTTTATTGGATTTTTAAGATCTTTAAAAACTCCTATCCCAGTATGCCTTATCTCTTCTACCTTTCCATGAACTGGTGTTTTAGCCTTTATTATCTCTCCTCCTAACACCTGGATTAGAGACTGGTGTCCAAGGCATATTCCTAATATAGGTATAGTTTTATAAAATCTCTTTATTACTTCTACACTTATTCCTGCTTCATCTGGTGTTTTAGGCCCAGGAGATATCACTATCATCTCAGGGTTCAACTCCCTGACTTCATCTATATTTATCTCATCATTTCTATATACCCTTACCTCTTCACCCAATTCATTTAAATATTGTACTAAATTATAGGTAAAAGAATCATAATTATCTATCATTAATATCATTAATTTCTCCTAAAATATTTATAGTCTATCATTAAAATTATATGTTAATTTTCCAATATTATCAAGAAATTAAATAATATAAAAAATCCCCCTACGGCTATTAGACTTACCTAGCTTGTAGAAGGTTTAATTATTTTTCTGTAACTATTTTGAAAATACAGGTTCTTTCAAAAGAGGATAATATAATTTAAAAGGAGCTCCTGCTGGAATTCCCATTAATGACTAAGAATTTAGTTTAGCTATTTCATCATCTTTTTTATAGTTATTAATAGTTCATCTATAACCTCTGTTTTCCCCTCAGATAACTGATCAATTATACATGATTTCATATGAGCTTCTAATAAAAGATTTGCCGTCCCATTAAGAGCACTCCTTATAGAGGAGATTTGAGTCAATATATCATCGCAGTATATATCCTCTTCTACCATCTTATTTATTCCCCTGACCTGCCCCTCTATCCTGTTTAATCTATTTTTCAATTTTTTCTTCAACTCTTCATTATGGTGTGACTTTTTATCTACACAGCATGTTGACATTTTATGCCCTCCTTTTATGTTCTCTCACATTTAAAATTCATTCTAAATATAATTAATTTTAATATTCGTGACATCACCAAATTAAAATAAATAGAAAAATCTATTTTGTAATCCTTTTCTAAATTTCTTTATTAAGTTCAAATCTAAACTATATATATAGCTCCTATTTTGACATTTCATTGTTAAAGTAATATAATAAAGTTAAAATATTTTAAGGAGGTTTTTATGTCATCAGTTACAGTTCAAATTTTAACTTTTTCCATTACAGGCTTTGCATTCGGTTGTTTCTTAAGAAGTAGTTTCTTAAAAAATAAAATCGGACGTTTAATTAACAAATTTAAAAAATAGTCTCTCTTTCCTAACTTTGGTTTCCCTGAACCTCGGAAGCCATACAAAGGAAGAGTCAATATATCATCACAATATATATCTTCTTCTACCATCTTATTTATTCCCCTGACCTTCGATTCTATTTAATTTATTTTTCAACTCTTCATTATGGTGTAACTTTTTATCTACACTGCACCTAGTCATCTTTTTTTACCCTTCTTTTTAGCATTTAAATCGCAACAGTCTAATCCACCATTTCCAAAAGCAGACTCATTGGATTCACCTAAACTCTCAATAAAAAAATTTATTTTTTGTTTTAATTTTTTCAGCATATTTTTTTCTCCTTTCAAAATTTGACTTAAAATCAATATCTACTTTTAAACAATTTTAAACGGAGTGCATTACTAACTACAGAAACTGAGCTCATGGCCATGGCTCCTCCGGCTATCATTGGATTCAATAGTGGTCCGCCAAATATATAAAGAAGTCCTGCCGCTACCGGTATTCCCAAAGTGTTGTATCCAAATGCCCAGAATAAATTCTGCTTAATATTTTTAATGGTAGCCCGACTAAGCTCGATAGCCACTGCCACATCTTTTAAATCACTTTTCATAAGGACTATATCTGCTGACTCCATAGCTACATCTGTTCCTGAAGCTATACCTATTCCTATATTTGCCTGTGCTAGTGCAGGAGCGTCATTTATTCCATCTCCTACCATCCCTACTTTATATCCCTGTTCCTGTAATTTTTTTACCTCTCCTATCTTATCCTCTGGCATGACTTCAGATAATACAACGTCTATCCCAACTTGTTTCCCTATGGCATCTGCTGTTTTCTTATTATCCCCGGTTATCATAGCCACCTTAATTCCCATATCTTTTAAATTTTTAATGGCTCTTCTGCTGCTTTCCTTTATGGGATCGGCTACTGCTATTATCCCACTAAATTTACCATCTATAGCAATCATCATAGGTGTTTTACCCTGTTTAGCCAGTTGATCTATCCTTTTTTTATCCTTAGGTAATACTTCTACCTTATTTTTTACCATTAATTTTTCATTCCCAATGAGGATAGTTTTTTCCTCTACGACTCCTACTATTCCCATTCCTGTTATAGAGTCAAATCCACTTACACTTAAAAGTTTCATCCCCTTTGCCTTAACTTCTTCTATTATTGCGTCTCCTAGAGGATGCTCCGAATGAGTTTCAAGAGATCCAACCAATTGTAATAATTTTTCTTTGTCTACCATTCCGCTTTCCTCTGCTTCTACTACATCTGTTACCTTTGGTTTCCCTAGAGTAATAGTTCCTGTTTTATCAAAAATTATATAATCCAATTTATGGGTAGTTTCCAATGCTTCTCCACCCTTTATAAGGATCCCATTTTTAGCACCCATACCAGTTCCTACCATGATAGCTGTAGGAGTAGCTAATCCGAGGGAACATGGACAAGCTATTACTAATACTGCTATGAATATAGTCAGGGCAAATATACTGGGGTCATTATTTAGTTCTATCCATCCTAATTTTCCTGCTAAATACCATAGAGATGATGAAACCATGGCAATCACTATAACTACAGGTACAAAATATCCCGATATTATATCTGCCATTCTGGCAATTGGAGCTTTAGATCCTTGGGCATCTTCTACTAATTTTATTATATGGGACAATGTAGTATCTTCTCCTGTAGCTTTAGTTTCTATTTGAATACTTCCATTTTTATTTATACTGGCTCCTACCACGTGATCTCCTACTAGTTTTTTTACTGGCATACTTTCACCGGTCAGCATAGATTCATCTACACTGGTCTGGCCACTTACTACCCTTCCATCTACAGGGATCTTTTCTCCAGGTTTAACCAGTACGATATCTCCTACTTCCACCTCTTCCACTTCTATCTCTATTATTTCACCATCTTTCATAAGATTTGCCATTTTGGGTCTCAAACTTCCCAATTTTTTAATAGCTTCCGAAGTTTTCCCCTTGCTCACATCCTCCAAATATTTTCCTAAAGAGATCAGGGCTAAGATAACTACTGCAGATTCATAGTATAGGTGATGTGCCATGGCTATATTCCCACCATAAATTTCAATGGTCCCATATAGACTGTACAATATCGCTGCTCCTGTCCCCATGGCTATCAAGCTGTCCATATTAGGATTCCTGAATAAAACTTTAAATCCTACCAAATAAAACCTTCTACCCAAATAAACTACCGGTATTGTAAATATCATTTGAATCAGTGCAAAATTTAATGGATTCTTATTCAAATCTATAATCTCGGGCAGAGAAACTCCCAGCATAGATCCCATTGCTATATATAGTATTACTCCTCCAAAAAATAGTAATCCCATTAATTCATACCATTTTTTCTTCAATTCTAATTTTTTTATATCATAGTCTATATCACCTTGATCTTTTACAGCTTTAAATCCCAAACTTTCTACTTTTTTTCGAATTTGAGATAATTTTATCTCTTTTTTATTGAATTTTACTCTCATTTTTTCTGTGGTTAGATTTACCACAACTTCTTCTACACCCTTTTCTTTCCCTAGATTTACCTCTATACTCCTGACACATGATTGGCACGTCATTCCCTCTATCTTTAGAGTTAGGTCTTCCATCAAATTTTCTTCTATAACCTCATATCCGGCATATTCAATAGTTTTCTTTATAGTATCCAGATTTACCTTCTTAGGATCGAAAACTATTTCCAGTTTACTTGTCAAAAAATTTATACCTGCCTTATCTACTCCGTCTAATTTACTTGTTTTGGTTTCAATAGTTCTAACACAGGCCTGACAAGTAATTCCTCCTATCTCAATAATTTCAGTTATTAGTTCGGCTTTTTTTTCTTTCTCTGATTTATTCTGTGTATTAGATTCCTCTGGGTTGATCTCTTCTTTAGTTTTTAATTTTTCTTTTTTAATTTCATCCATAATTCCATAGCCTGCTTTTACTATCTCTTTTTTTAAATGATCAAAATCGACTAATACCTCACTCTCAAAGTTAATAGTTAGAGTAGAAGTTTCCAAATCCACTATTCCTTTACTTATGCCATCCATATCATTTGCTATTCCTTCTACTTTCTTCTTGCACTTTCCACACCCTAAGCCTGTTAAGTTTATCACCCTTGTTTTCATTTTTTTCACCTCTTTTTATTTTCTTCTATACTACCCATAGCATGAATTATACGGTCAAATCCACCTATTCCCTTTGTATAATTTTGTCCGCCAATTTAGACTAATCTTAAAGACCTATTTGTATAAGTTCTGACTACGATTTTATTTTAATTTTCATCTTCAAATATACCCCCATACCCTATATAAAAAGTTTACCACCATAGTTCCTAATTGTCAAAAATATTATTTTTGATATTTTCTGTAAATAGGAGTATATTTATAATGTAGGCTATTTTAAAATATATATAATTAAATTAGGAGGCAGGATGAATTTTGAAAATGTAGAATTTAAAGAACAAAAATGTTTTGGTATTGAAAAACATGTCACACTAAAAAATAAAAAAGAAGGTATCATCAATACCCTATGGATGAATTTTGTAGAATCTGTTGATTATAAAGCTGCTGGAGTCCTCTATGGTGTCTCTAATAATTTCGATATAACTACTCAGGAGTTTGATTATTCAGCTTGTGCTGGTATAGGTACACCTATTTTAAAAGAATTTGAAAAAAAAGAAATAACTATCCCTGGTGGAAAGTATGCTAAATTTAGTTCTAAGGGTGTAATGAACGCTGAGGCAATAGAAAAATTTTATACCGATGTATTTACATTTACCATGGTAGGAGGAGAGGTTACTCCAGATATGGGAAGGGGGATAAATTCCTTTGAACTTTACGATGATTCATATCTAGGTATTGATAATCCTGAGTCGGTCTATTATCTTTTAATTCCTGTAAAATAATTGTTGACATTATTCAGTAAACGAGTTATTATATTTTTGTAATCAATACAAAGTTGTAAAATTTAAATCAAAATTAAATAAAAATTAAATCAAAAATTAAATAAGGAGTGATTAAAGATGGGATTAACAACACAATTAAAAAATCAAGACAAAACAGGTGTAGAATTTTCGTTTATTAAAGGGGCGAAAGTGAGATGTACAGTATGTGGAGAAATATTAGATGCAAGCGTTGAAGTCTGTCCAGTATGTAAAGCCGGTAAAGATAAATTCGTAGCTTATGATGAGAATGCAACTGAAGAGTGGGCAACTGAGCATAAATTAGGAGAAGGATTAGCTTGTGGAGATGCAGAGATCATTGAAGGGTTAAAAGCCAACTTTGCAGGAGAATGTACAGAAGTAGGAATGTACTTAGCAATGTCTAGAGTAGCAGACAGAGAAGGATATCCTGAAGTAGCTGAAGCATACAAGAGAATAGCATTTGAAGAAGCAGAACATGCAGCTAAATTTGCTGAATTATTAGGAGAAGTAGTTTGTGATTCTTCTGAAGAAAACTTAAGATTAAGAGTAGCAGCTGAATATGGAGCTACATCTGGTAAATTTGAATTAGCTAAGAGAGCTAAGCAATTAGGATTCGATGCAATCCACGATACAGTTCATGAGATGGCTAAAGATGAAGCTAGACATGGAAAAGCATTCAAAGGTTTATTAGAAAGACATTTTGAAGGTAAATAATATTAATTATTATTAAAAGGAGAAAATTCATTTGAATTTTCTCCTTTTTTAATTTAAACTATTATTCAAATCTATATCCTAAAGATACATAGACTAACTTTTTTGTATGTCCTCGACAGAGGGTACAGTTTTCTTCTTTAACCTTCTATTAATACTCTTGTAACACATTATCACTAACAAGATACCACCAAGATACCCATTGATAACATAAACAACGTTCACAAGTTTATCAAAAGGAAGCCATATTCCAACAAAGAAACCTAAAGTAGCTAGTAAAAACGTAAGAAGCTTAAAGGGCTTTGTGCCTTCCTTAGTAAATCTCGCTGAGACACTCCAAAGTAAAGGAACCGCTGTGGAGAAAATTCCTGCTAAGATTATTAGAGCAAATATGCTAGAAAACAGTGGGTGGATATTGTTAGCTAGGTAAAGCATTGGGATTTGTGTACCGGCTGTCATATCGATAGACGACAGTAGCCCCAAGGTGACAATCACTACTGCCAGGGAGAACAGAGCTCCTCCAAGGATCCCTCCAGATTTAGCTTCTAACGAACTTTCAGCCTTGGCTCCTAAAGAAGCCAGGAAGCCGGCTAGCCAAAGCATGCAAAAACCAACATATGAAAAGGCAGCTAGATACCATGATGATGATGCCTTCACCAGTTTTTCGGAAGATTTCAAAGATTCTATGGACAAGGACACTGTTTCTGGATCTAGATTGGTGTAGTTCTTGAAGATAGACACAAGGCCTACACAAATTGCGATCGCAACTATAATAGGGCCGACTCTTCCAACGATTTCAACTATCCTGGACAATCCTGTAAGGACGGTGATCAAAGACAAAGAAGCTATTAAAAGTCCACCAACTACCGCTGGTGTCCCGTAATGCTGAGTCATGGTAGCAGATGCACCCGCTACCATGACTACAAAAGACATAAAACAAAATATTGTTGAAAAATAATCAAAGAAGAACCCTAATTTTTCTCCACAATAGTATTTATAGATGTCGTTACCTTTTTCAAATTGCTCCCTATGCCCAACCTCTAAAAAACTAGAGCAGACATATACTAAGAGCAGAAAAACAACAGCAGAACCTGCTAATCCTAAGTAACCATAACCGGCAAAATACTGTAAGATCTCTTGTCCGGTTGCAAATCCTGAACCTATCAGAAAAGCAATTATAGCTCCAGCAAACATTATGACAGTTTTTTTATTGATTTTTTCATTTACATTGACTTTTTCGTTTACCATCCAAACCTCCTTTTTTTTAAAAGACGCTTTATTACCCCTAATCTCTGAAAAAACTGATTTTAAAAGGGAATAATCGATCATTGCGTAGTCTTCCTAAGTACGGCATTTTTAAGTAGAGAAAAAAATATTTTTTCTCAAGCCCTTTACCATGGGCTCAAGAAAAAACAATCAATTATTTATTCAAATTCAGTTATTCCAGAAACTTCTGTAGCTAGAGCATCTACGGCTCTTTTTACAAGGCTATATTTCAACTCTCCCTCTTCCTTAGAAGAAAGTTTTGGATTACCTACTGGATATGGTATTGCAACAGTCGGAACAATCCTGTTTGCACCTACTGATTTAGATATAGTTGTAATTGTAGACATATGAACCACCGCTATTCCAAATCTTTCTATTTCCTTTAAGATCGTTGCACCGCAACGAGTACAAGTTCCTCAGGTAGAAGTCAGAATCACTCCATCCACACCATCTGCTTTTAGAAGTTCACCCATCTCTTTTCCAAACTTAACAGCGTTCCCTACAGACGTTCCTGTTCCTGTAGTCGTATAGAAATATTTATCTACCTCTCCTATATAACCTTCAGCCTTAAGTTTATTCAGCATATCAAGGGGAGCCACTCTATCTGGATCTTCATTTGCATAAACAGGATCGTATCCCCCATGAATAGTATAGTAATCTCCCTCTCTAAGACTGTTATGATCACCTATATCATACCTTCCCCATATCTGGGCACTGGCCGATTGAATTCTATCGGGATTTCCTTTTGGGACAATTCCTCCAGTTGTAATTAAAGCAATAGTCGCCTTAGTTATATCTTTAATGGCATCTGCCGGCTCTACTGTATCAAACACAGGCATTGGAAGCTCTGTTGTAAAATCTCTTCCGTTTAATCTATCTAAAAGCATATCCACAGCTCTCTCAGACCCCATTTTGTCTACAAAGATTGTTTTTCTCTTTCCTTGAGGAATATACCCATCTTCTTTAGGCAGCCCTAATTCTTCTCCTGATACTATTTTTTTCACAATATTTGACATTGATTTTAAAGCCTTACGCATACCACCGGCCGAAGCCCCTGTTTCAGCAATTATAACTTTAGCTTTACAAAGTTCTACTGCTGGATTTTCAATATACATTCCTGTTACTGCTGGAATTTTTAATTCATCTATCACATATTTTGCAACTTCTCCACAAGCCATTCCATATCTTCCTGCATTAAAGGCAGGACCTGTTACAACTATATCTGGATCAACATCTTTTATCATTTTTCCAATAATTGCCATTGCATCTTCTTTTTTTTCATTAAAATAATTGTCCCCACAAATTACAGTTCCAACTACCTCTCCCTCTTCTTTTAAAAGATCATCAAAAGCTGTTGCCGGCCCTATGTTCCCCTCTACAAATTGAGGTTTCATTCCAGCTTGATCTTCTCCACCTATTTGACCAAAAAATTGATTCAAATAATATACTACTTTAAACTTTTTTCCCATTATATATTCCCCTCCAGTCATAGTTATTAATATAATTTAGATGTACAATTATGATATCCGATCTCTGATGTTGCTCCTATTACAGCGTTTAATTCACACATAAAGCTTCCATCTTCTAAAAGTGACCCTTCCCATCCACCAGCTAAAGTAGATATAGCTTCAATGTTTCCTAAAACTACGTCTGCAGGTGGCAGAGTAACCAAATGACTTACATTTCCTCCTGAAACTACTGCTACTGCTTCCTTAGCTGTATCTGCAAGTGATTGTGACATTCCATCTCTTCCAGAACACTCATCTGTAATTAAAACTGTTTTTATTCCTGAATCTTCTAATCTTTTACAGATCATCAATAGGTCTGTATCTGGATTTCCATATCCCTCTTCCGATACAATAACACCGTCAGCTCCTACCATCTTACATAATTTAGCTGTATAATCACACGTTCTGATCTTCCCTGCTAAAGTTGTTAATTCTGGAGTTAACACAACACCTAAAAAGTTTAATTCCTTTCCATGTTTTGCATATAAATCTTTCATAACTGGATTATTTTGATGTTGATAAGTTGTTATTTTATCACAGGCAGCTACACAGTTTCCACTAATAACGGCACCGTCTAGTTCTTCATTTGGATGTAATAATGTTGGTAATATTTGTTGACTGTTTACACCATATATATAGCCATCATGTAATAACCCTTGAGATATCAGCATCTCTACATATAAAACCTTCGGTAAATCAGGATATTTTGTTATCTCTTCAGCCATACTTCCAGTTTCATAAACTTCAACCTCATCTGGTTCTAACTCACTTCCTGCTTTTCCAACAAATGCAGCAGCTTTTAATCCTGCCATTCTAACAAGACCTTCATGAACATGTGGTTCTAAACCTTCGATAGGGATAATTTCTACTACTAGGTTTAATGTTTTAGAAAATGGAGTCCATTTTGCACCTTCACCCCACATATCAATGACACCTTCCTGGAATCCTACAATATCTCCTACTGTTACTACTGCAACACCATTTAATATATTAACTTTTCCTTCTCCTGCCTGGGTTACTTTTGATAAAACCCCTGGAAATTGTCCATCGGCTACCCCAATTTTCACTCTTGGTTCAATAACATCTTTCACAGGAATAATTCTTACTTTTTCCCCCGGTCTTGCTATATCAAGTTTTACTGCTTTAATTTTCTTGTCTAATTTTAATTCTGCTATTACCTCTTCTTTATTTACATACAATACTCCACTTACTACTTCGGTTTTTTCTCCAAACTGTATATCTTTAATATTGATTTTTCTATGTTCTAACTTCAAAATGACACCTCCAAATTTTTTAAAAAGACATTGCGTTATTATTTATTTCCACAAGTGCAGATTCTAAAAGCTTATAATCAACTATCGCATAATCTTCAGAATTTTTAACATCTTCCTCTCTTATTCCCACCCCCATATGCTGATCATATTTTTCAATACTTGATTCAATGATTTCAGCATGAGAACTATTTAACTTACCTTGCTGTTTTTTGATGACTACGGTAAAACATGGCGAAAACATCATTCTCAAACTGGCTCCTAATGGATGAGTAATTAACTCGCTCCCACTGTGAACTAAATCTCTTACCTTTTCCAGCAGCTCCCTTGATGTACCTTCAATAAAATAAACATTATCAAATTTTTCTTTAACCATTGGATTATTACTTACTATTAAACATCCCATAAAATCCCCCTCACATAAAAATACTTCCTTTTCACTCGTTGTATACTTGTTGTATTTTTATCTTATATCAGGAGTATACAATATCGATTTTGATTTTCCAAATTTTTTTTAAAAATTATTTTAGATAAATTAAATAATATAAAAGCAGCGTGACGTTGCATCCAGACAAGCACAATTTAAGGTCTTATAATTTTTTAGATAATAAAAAAATCCGAGAAACAATTCTCGGATTTTTTTATTAATCTTTATTTAAAGCATCTCTTTTTTTACTTTTTCAACAAAAATATCTATATGCTCACGGGCATATCTTTCTGCTTTTTCTTTATCTTTTTCCTTTATGGCAACTAGAATTTTCCCCAATGTTTCTGTGAAAATTTCCATTGAATCTATATGATCTTCAGAATAATGCCACAACCTTTCAGTATGAATATGCAGGTTTGAAAGGATCTCTTCCAGACATGTGTTTCCACAATTTTTTAAAATTATTTTATGGAATTTCTCATCCTCTGAGATAGCTTTTTGGTAATCTTCTTCAATATTATACTGGAGGAGGTTATTATATATTTCTTCAAGTTTAGAAATTTCTTCTTCTGAAATGTTATCCACACATAGCCTTGTTGCAAGACTATCAAATTCTCTGGTTATTTCAAATATTGATTTCATATATTTAAAATCAATGTGTGAAACCTGGGCCCCGTACCTTGGTATAATTTTAAGTAATTTATTACTGTTTAACCTTTGAAATATTTCTCTTATTGGTGTTCTGCTTATTTCAAATTCATTTCCAATATCAACTTCATTTAAAACTATTCCTGGTTCATATTCAATTTTGATAATTCTATCTTTTAAAACCTTATATATTTCATCTGTTGTAAATTTTTTTTTCATTGGAAACCATCCTCTTATCTTTAAGAATCATAAAAAACTAATGTTTTTTATTTTACTTCCATAATTATAACCAGTTTTTATTAAAAATACAAGACAAAACAAGATCCTCATGGTATTAAAAATTATTTTTATACTCCTGAAGTCGATTAAACCGTAGAATTACTCTTCATTTCTTGAAACTCATTTTTCATAAAATACATGGCAACTATTGCGGCTATGGTGTCTGAAATAGGAAACGCCAGCCAAACACCATTCAATCCCCAAAATACAGGCAAAATATATATAAGAGGAATCGTCAGTACTGCTAACCTTATGGTCAGCAACTGAGTGGTTTTTTTCCCCTTCCCCACCGATTGAAAATAATTGGTTCCCGACAGATAGAGAGCTGTAGATACCATCATAAATAAATTTAGCCTTATTGCATGAGCTGTAAATTCTATAAGTTTTTCATCGTTCACAAAAAATCTAGCTACCATATCCGAGTTTCCTACTACTACAAAGACTAGAATTAAAGCCACTGTAAAGGTTATCTTTGTAGAGAGCATAAAAGTTTCCTTCACTCTGTCAAACTTTTTTGCTCCGTAATTATAGGATAATATCGGCTGTCTTCCCTGATTGAAACCTATAAAACTAGTATTTATAAAGTTCCTAGAAGTAGATACTATTCCAACTGCGGCTATTGCCAGATCTCCTCCATAGTAGTTTAACTTAATATTCATGATATATACCGAAATTCCATTCAGGAATTGGTTTAAAAATGATCCTATCCCTATCTTTGCTATCCCCATCATTATTTCTAAATTCGGCCTTATATTTTTTAGTTTTAAAGTGATTATGTCCGATCTAGAAAAATGATATAACTGTATTATTGCAGGAACTACCCCGGCCACAGCTGTCCCTATGGCCGCTCCCTTTATTCCCATTCCATATCTTACAATTAAAATATAATCTAAGATAGTGTTTAATGCGGCACCAAATAAATTTATCTTCATAGACAACATAGGATTCCCCTCTGTCCTGATAAAGGCATTGAGAGACATAAATACCAGTTGAAGTACAAGAGTTGGAATTATATAAGCATAATAAGTATAGGCATGGCCTATATTATTTTTACTGGCTCCCAATGCCTCTAAGATGGAAGTTAAATTCAAAAGAATTAAAGCTGTCAGACTAAGGCCTATTATTATTATCCAAAATATTGTAGTTCCTAAGACCTTTTCGGCTCCTCCCTTGTCCCTTTCTCCTAATTTTAGCCCTGCTGCTGAAGCTCCTCCAATGGCGAAAAACATCCCTATCCCACCTATTAATATGGTGACAGGGAAGATAATTGCCAAAGCTCCTAGACCATCTCTTCCCACATTTTGTCCTATAAAATACCTGTCGGTAATGTTATATATCATATTTATCAGTACTGCTATCGTTGATGGTATAGAAAATTTTATGAGTAGCGGCAATATCTTTTTTTTCTCTAATTCTGTATTCATTCTCTCTCCTAAATTCTAATTTTTCTTTTAATCTTATCACATTTAGAAGTAAAAAAAAGGAGATTTTCATCTCCCTTAAAAGAAATTATAATTTCTTTATATCTTCTACGGATTCTTTTTCTATATTTTTCTCTTGTATTCCCATTTTGTAGTTATAAGTATTTTTCCTCT
>Ga0316198_10000306_pt1 | contig 24537 bp, 16 predicted proteins | sample OudBieAanoxic_MG_FD_204935 | JGI IMG/M metagenome (GOLD analysis project Ga0316198, IMG submission 204935) | Coastal sediment microbial communities from Oude Bieten Haven, Netherlands - site A anoxic | ecosystem: Environmental > Aquatic > Marine > Coastal > Sediment | place: Netherlands...
TTGGTATGGACCGTGGCAAGGAGGCTGCGGCGGAGGCGCTTGCGTATGGGTGGGAGCACTGGGACCGGGTATCGGCGATGGAGAATCCGTCCGGCTATTTGTACCGGGTCGGGTATGACCGGGCGCGGCGGATGTCGTCGAAGCGCGTAGGGTTCCCGCCGGTCGAAGACTTGACGGAGCCGTGGGTCGAGCCGGAGCTGCCCCGCGCGTTTGCGGGACTCCCCGAACAGCAGCGGGTGGCGGTGGCGTTGCTGTATGGCTACCAATGGTCGATGTCTGAGGTTGCCGACCATCTCGGCGTGTCGAAGGCGACGGTGCAGACCCATGCCGAACGCGCCTTGCGGCGTTTGCGTCGAAAGCTCGGGGTGAGACTATGAACCACGACCTGGTGCACCAAATCGATGCCTACTTCACCGAGATCGACGAGCGTCAGGGCCCGGTAACCCCAGATCAGGTCGCCGACGTGATGGGAACCGTCCACACCTTGCCGGCGAAGCTGGTCCCGGTTCGCCAACGACCGAGAGTCTGGGTTGCCGTCGCCGCAGCCGCCGCCGTGCTCGTCGCGATCGGAGTGGTGCCGCTGCTCGTCGGATCGCGAGACACCGCGACGTCGCCGGCGACGGAACCGCCGGTCGCGACGACCATGCCCGCAACCGAACCGCCCCTCGCGACCACCCTGCCCGTCACACCCACCACGGCGCCACCCACCACCACGACGACCGCCATCGACGAGTCCTCCGGCGCAGCCCCGCTTGACTGGCTGGATCGTGTCTCCGATGTTGCATTCGGAACCGATGGGTCGGTCTTCGTTGCCGGACCCCGTGGGGTCGCGTCGCTGGATGCTTCGGGTGATTGGACCCTGATCGACGTGACCGGCCTGCCCGAAGGCACCGGGCTCGGCACCGAAGACGGCTTCGACGAGGGGTGGCCGGGTCGGATGATCGACATGATCACCGTCGGACCGGCCGGCGAGCTGTGGGTCGCCGGCACGGCAACATCGAGCACCGAGGACGAGGCCTTCGGCGGGCAGGTCAGCGACTGGGGCGGCGGACGATTCCTGACGTGGATCGCTCGCCATGATTGCGATGCAGACCCGTGCACGTGGCAGGTCTTCACCTCCAACGACATCCCAAGCCTGGCAGGCGACATCGGCGACATCACAGTCGCCGATGCTGGCACGGTCTACGCCACGGTGGGTGAGAACCTCCTGCTCATGTACAACGGCGCCGAATGGGTATCCCACACCGTGCTGGGCCTCCCCACCGGCTGGAACGGCTCCGTATCGCCGTGGTCGAGTTCCGTCGCCGTCGCGCCGGACGGCATCGTCTGGGCCGGCACCAACCCCCCCGAGGGAGGGGGACGCGGACTGTTCTCATTCGATGGAGCCCAATTCACCAACCACACCACCGAATCCGGACTGCCGAGCAATATCGCGTTCCAGGTCACCGCTGCACCCGACGGGTCGATCTGGGTGGCTACCGACGCGCTCTACTACGAGCCATCGACCGCAGCGCCGGACGCCGCCGCGGGCGTCGCCCGCTTTGACGGCACCACCTGGACCACCTACACCATGACCGACGGCCTCCTCTCGAACGATGCGTTCATCGCCTCAGGCCCAGACGGCTCCGTGTGGGCCATCCATTCCGAGATACCCCCCTATGGATACGCCCGGTTTGACGGCACCACCTGGACCGCCTATCCGACCGATCAGCCCACCGGTGGATTCCGCACCGCCGTCGACACCGACGGCACCCTCTGGACGATCGCAGACGACGGCCTGGTCAGGTTCGATGGCACCACCACAACCACTTACCCGACACCCTTCACGCCTTCATGACGCCATGACCCGACACAAACGACGAATTGGAGTCCCGATGATGCGGTCATCCTTCCTCCGCCAGTTGATCCCCCTCATCCTGGTCGTACTCGTGATTCCTGCATGCGATGACTCCAGTGGCGAGGCCACGGACACAACGCTCACTCCGACCACGGTCAAAGCGGTGACCACGACCACCGCTGCCCCCACCACGACCACGACGGTTCCGTTGCAGGGCACCGGCCCTTACGAGGTGGCGACGACTGTCGTTTCGCACCCGGCCACACAGGACATCTGGGTGACAGCACCGAGTGATTCTGATGCTGATGAGTGGGGCACCTGGCCGATCGTGTTCGGCACGCATGGCACGGGAGGCTCAGGCGACGGTCTCGCCGCGACAGCCGCAGAACTGGCGAGCCATGGATTGGTGGTCTTTGCGCCCACCTACCGATCGACCGAAGGGCAGTACATCGAGCAGGACCTCGAATGCGCATACCGCTACTCGATGAGCATCGCCGAAGACTACGGCGCAGCCCTCAACCAGCCGATCACGTACTTCGGTCACTCACTCGGAGCTTCGATGGCGTTGCTCGGTGGGCTGAGCGAAGCTGCCTACGGTCCTGGAGGCACGTACGACGCGTGCTTCACCGGTGTACCCCGACCCGACGTGATCGTGGGAGTGGCAGGATGTCACTATCAATACGAAGGCAACCAGTACCCATTCGACCTGACCGGATATTCGAACATGGACGCCGACGTGATTCTCGTTGCCGGAACCGACGACGATGTATGTGAGCTGTGGCAGTCCCAGGATGCCACCGGGGCGCTTCAGGCTGCTGGCTATGACACCAGGCTTGTCGAGATCGACGGTGGGAACCATGCGAACGTCGTCTTCTACGAAATAGTCGATGGCGAGTGGCTGCTACGTCCCGGCGATCCGGTTGGCGAGGAAGTCGCCCAGGTAATCCTCGACGCTATCAACGCCGCCCCGTAGAACAAACCACTCGCAGACCACAGCCGCAGAGATATGCACCCGCCGGCACATGTGAACAGCTATGGCGGAGCTTTGGAAAGTTGATCGCGACCGCACGAGTCCCGGCGCTTCTGTGCGGAAGCATCGTTCTTGCCGCGGCTAATGGTTCACCACCGATGCGTTCATCAAGCAGCGTCGCTCTAACTCCAACTGACCTCGCCCGATGCGGCACAATGGCCCCACCGATGACTGACCACTTCGACATCGCCCACTGGCACCATCGTCTGTGCCCAGTCACGGATGGGATCGTGGTCAGCGGCGACCTGCACGAGGACCCCAAGCGGGCTGCGCACCAACTCGAGCAGTGGAGACAGTCCGGGATCACCCACGTCCTCGACACACGATCCGAGTGGAGCGACAAGGGTCTTGTCGCGAAGCACGCACCCGATCTCGTGTACGGCTGGTTCGGCACGGACGATGACGGGTTGCCACAGCCCGATGTCTGGTTCGATGACGGACTCGGCTTCGCGGCTGAGGCGCTTCGCGAACCTGATGCCGTTCTGCTCGTGCACTGCCACATGGGTATCAATCGTGGTCCGTCGATGGCGTACCGCATTCTGCTGGAACGCGGATGGGATCCAATCGGTGCACTCGACGCGATCAGGGCTGCTCGTCCGATCGCCGACATTGGGTACGCCGGTGATGCCCTTGGCCACTATCACCGCAATCACAGCGTCGCCGCATCCCAGAGAGTGCTCGATCGGGACCGGCTCGAGGCGTGGCGTCGCGGCTACCCATCGACCGGCCTCCATCTCACGCGACCAAACGACTGACTGGTCCATCGATAGGCAATTCACCCCCGACACGCACGATGACGGTGTCGACGACGCCCAAGGACCACCTGACCTGATCGCTCTAGCGACGGATCCCGATCACAACGCGGTCACACGCTTCGGAATCGCTTGTAGCGAGCTCGATCTCGAACCCGAACCACAGCTCCGGTTCTTCGCAGTACGAAGGGCGGAAGTCGCTGTGCGCCGGTGAGTAGACCTCCGTGAACTTGCCGGGCCACTCGTATCGAACGACGCGTTCGCTGGAATGCGTCGCTCTCTGCCTGGGTCGAGTTCCTCTCCCGAAGCCTCCGGCGGAAGACGGCGCTAGACCACACGTAGCGTTCGAGCCTCCCACCTGGCCGCTTACCCGGCCGGTCATGGGCGGTGGGCGGGATCGGACGTCAGGGGTCTTGGTGGGACTACTGCGAAGGGATCGGTTTCGCCGGACAGCCACAGCTGCGTCGGGTGATGAGGTTGGTGGGAAGGGAGATTCGGTTGGCGTCAGGCGGTTCGTCGTTGATGAGTTGGAAGAGCACCTGGGTAGCTGCCGTTCCCGCCGCGGCGGCGTCTTGGTGGACGGTGGTGAGGGGCGGGTCGAGGTACGGGGCGACGGCGATGTCTCCGAAGCTCACCAGGGCCAGGTCGGTGGGGATGTTGAGGCCGTGGCTGTTTGCGGCTTGGATGACTCCGATGGCGAGCTGGTCGCCCAATGCAAGGATCGCGGTTGGGGGCGGGTCAAAAGCGAGGAGTTGCTCGGCGCCTTCGATTCCCGATTGGGTGCTGAAATCTGGGACATGTGCGACGTATTCGGACTGAAGGGTGAGCGAGGCGTCGCTCAGAGCCTGATGGATGCCGGTGTGGGTATCGGCGATGCTGGGCGGAGCCGTGGGTGGGGTGATCACGCCGATGCGTTCATGGCCGTGCTCGATGAGATGGGCAGCGGCTTGGTGTCCGGCCGCTTCCATGTCGAAGTAGACGACGGGGTCGGAAGCGGTGGGCCAATCGACGACCACGATGGGAGGGAAGGCGGGTATTCGGGGTATCGGTGCGCCGGAGAGGTCGTGGTGATCTTGGGCGATGAGGATGATGCCGTCTGTCCCCCTGGCGACGAGTTGGTCCACGTACCACGCTGCCTTGCCGGTGTCTTCTCGGGTGTTGCACACCACCACCATGGTGGGTCCTTCCTGAAGTGCGTCTTCGATGGCCTCGAGCATGGGGGTGTAGAACTCTTCGAGGGAGGGGACGATGACCCCAATGGTGAAGCTGGGGATATCGGCAACGCTGCCCGAGAGCCGTTCCGGGTCGTATGCCGTCACGGTGGTGCCGGCTCCGGGGCGGCTGGTGATCAGGCCTGCCCTGGACAGTTCCAGGTAGGCGGCACGGACGGTGTGCATGTTGATACCGAGCTCGTCGGCGAGTTCACGCACCGGCGGAAGCCTGTCACCAACGCTGGCCTGTCCCCGAACGATGAGCCATCTCAGCTGTTGGGCGAGCTGGACCGACAGCGGGAGAGCGCTGTCACGATCAATCCTCAGGTATTGGGAGATCTTCATTCGAGAACTGCTCCACACGTTAGATTATTGTGCTATAACATTATAGCAAGATTCAAATCCCCGCAAAACAGACAAGGGAGCGGCACGATGGAGACGATCCAACGAGCACCAGAGTCACGAGAGCCGAGATCCGGGCAGACTCGGAGGCGAGGGCTTCTGGTGCTGGTGCTGTCATTCGCGCTCGTGGCAGCAGCTTGCAGCTCCGATGATGATTCGAGCGACACGACGCTCGCCCCAACGACAACGGCAGCGGCGACCACAACCACAGCACCAACAACAACGGCTGCTCCCACCACAACGGTCGCTCCCACAACGACCGTGGCTCCCGAATCCGCCGATGGCGTGCCTCCGCGGATCGCCACCGTGACTGCGATGTACGATGCTTTGAATGCCCACGACGCCGATGCCTACGCCGTCTACTGGGCCGAGGACGCCGTCGGGTGGGGTCCCTGGGTTTGGGGCAACGAGCAGGTCCCCGTCGGTAGCCCTGAAATGGACAAAGGGTTCGAGGAACGCCGAGCCTGGGGAGCGCATTTCGCCTTGTCTGATTGCGAGCTGGTCGACAAGGAGGCGCGCTACGAAGAGGTGCGCTGCCTCGAGACGTGGGACGACCGGGTCTATCACGGCATGGCTGGCCTCACCGTTGACCGCGAGGCCGTCTACACGTTTGACGAACAGGGCATGATCACAACCATGATCCACGTCAACTTCTACACGGACGAGGTGGCGGACTGGCAAGAGGAATTCGGACCTTGGATGCAAGCCACCTACCCCGAGATCGCCGAGACCTACCTGGTACCCGGCTTCGACAAAGCCTTCAAGCGGGAGGCCGTCTGGGCTTCGCCGGAGAGCATCGCTGAGTTCACTGGCCTGATCGAGGAGTTCGTCGCCCAATCCGACACCTATCCACTCGCTGAAGTGTCCTGATCACGATGCCGCTCTCTCCCCGTTGGCTTGCTCCCTTCTCTTTGGTCGTGCTGCTTTTGCCTGCATGCAGCTCCGACTCGGACGACACGGCCACAACCGCAGCCCCAACGACGACTGCTGCTCCCACAACGACCGTGGCTCCTGCACCGGCGCCGACCACCACCAGCGCCCCGACGACAACCTCCACCTCAGGCACAACAACGATCACAAGTCCGGAGTCCGACATGGCCGAATGCGTCGCGTCCCTCGTCCCGGGATCGTCCGCCGTTCCTTGCGAGGGAGAGGTCTACGACCTCGGCATCCCCGAAGAGTGCTTCGCCACGCCCTGCGGCCTCATCGTCGACTTCCCCCCGTCGGGCCTTAACGGCGAGCAGACAGACGCCTACACAAACATGAAGGCACTCGGCAACGCTGCGGGCTACGTCGTCGTCCAACCCAACAGCTCACGAGCTGGTAAGGACCGGATCTTCTTCGACGCACTCATCGACGCCCTCGACATCGACGTCTCCCGGGTCCACGTGGGAGGCGCATCCGCCGGCGGGTCCCAGGCGTGGTACTTCGTGTGCCACCACGCCGATCTGATCGCATCCGCTGCACCACACGCCTCCGTCCGCGTATACTGCGAATCCGAGGGGAACCGATTGCCTGACGAGCAAGTTGACATCCTCTTGCTCCACGGCCGAAAGGACTCCACGTTCGCACAGGCGGTCACCCAACTCGAGTTCGTCATCGGGAGTTGGGGCATGACCGCCAGCGAAGTCCTCGCCGACGAACCGACCTACCAGTGGACTCGCTGGACCAACGAACAGGGAACCGTCCTGGAGTTCGTCGAGTTCGACTGGACGACCCCGACGGGAGACGGCCACTGCTACCCGGGTGGCGTCGGGAGCGGCGGATGCGGGATCGACACGCCTATCCACTACGGCGAAGCCGCTCTCGACTTCTACATCGCTCACCCGAAGGATGTGTAGCAGGGCTTGCAAGCAGGTCGATCCTGGGGAGGATTCACAATGCACCTGATCGCTGTCGCCAACGGTGATGGCAGTTGCTCGTTCAACGTTGACTTCGACGGAGCCAAAAGGGACCCAACGATCACCTTGGACGGCGACGAGCTCGTCTCAATGGTCGAAGCTCGCCGACAAGACCGCCCCTATCGGCTGTGATTTCAGCCGGCCATCGCAACGCTTCGGTGCAGAGGCGTCGTTCTCGGTGACTCGATCGAGCCGAGAACGAGACGGTCGAGCGTTGCGATGATCATCGGAAATCAAACCGACGTAGGGGGGGTCAGCGGCTACGGACGCGCGAACTCGAGTATCTCGCTGGGCGTCCGCTTGTCGAACAACGCGCCGAGATGGTCCTTGTCCTTGTAGAGCCTGAGCGTGCAGTCGGGAATCATGTCGGCGGTCTTCTCGTAGACCGACTTGGTGACGAATCGGTCTCGGTCGCCGCACACCAGCAGCACCGGCACCGGGATTGTTGGCAGGATCTCCCGGCCGTCGAACGCACTGAGGGCTTCGGCGCCGGCCAGGAGGTCATCGGAGCCGGCCGACAGGATCACCCGCCCCATCACCAATGCCAGGAGGCGGGCGACCAAGGGTGGACGGAGGTCGGGAAACATGAAGCTCACCATTGCCGCAGCCGCGTCGGTCCTGCGTCCGGTGCTGTTCAGCCGCGCTGACTCCAGGTTGGCCGCCTTGTACGCTTCGTCCATCGTGTAGCCGGCGACAACGATCGCGATGTGGGCGAAGAGGTCAGGGTGTTGGGCAGCCAGGCAGAAGCCGATCATGCCGCCGCCGGAATCCCCGACGACAAGGTCGACCTTCCCGTCGAACTCCTCGACGATCAACCCGGCGTAGTCCTCAGCCATGTCCTCGAGCGTCCAGCCCTGCGACAGATTCGGCTTCTGACCAACCAGGAAGATGGTGTACCCGGCCTCGACGAATGAACGGAGCATCCGCGTCATCAACACCAGGTAGCCGCTCTTCGGCACGCCACGACCGCGGCCGCTGCTGGGGCCGACGTGACCGGTGTGGCTCGGGTCGGGAATCCACAACAGCGACTTCGCTCCCGAACCGAACCGCAGATAACCCATGCCGTTGGTGAAGGTGCCCGCCACCACGTCAGGCTCCCCTCGGCGCCGCCGGCGAAAGGCTACGACGCCGATCGCGGCGACGGTCAGCGCTCCGCCAATGGCCACAATTCGTCTACGCACGGCCGACGTTCCTAACGCCTGCTCCTCATTCGCCGCTCAGGTTCCCCGTCTGCGGCGCCACAATCAAACACTACACACCCATCACCAACCCGCATCCCCTCCGTTCGGTTTTCCGCGCTCGTTACGCGGGCTTGACCGGTTCGTAGCGTCAGGCGAGCACGTTGCCCGCTATGGGCTATTCCTCTGTCGGTCGCATCGACATCCGGTACGGTAGGACGTGAAGCGGACCCGCGTGCGAGGTGCGCATGACAGGCCTCTCGAAGCCGATCCAAGGGATCTTCCCCAACGCCATGGCCTACGTCCGGTGGGGTGATGGCCCCAAGGCCCTGTTGGTGATCCCGGGCGGACCCGACAACGGCCCGCCTTCCGGGCGACAGGTCCGGATGATGATGGGCCGGTCGCTACGACCCCTGGTTGAGAGCGGCTACAGCCTGTGGATGGTCGCCCGGCGTCGGGGCATGCCCCAAGGGCACACGATTGAGGACATGGCCGCCGACTACGCCGACCTGATCGCCGCCGAATTCGACGGCAAGGTCGACCTCGTTGTCGGTCTCTCCACCGGGGGACTCATCGGTCAGTACCTCGCTGCGAACCATCCCGGCCGGTTCGATCACATCGTCCTGGTCGGTGCCGCCCATACCGTCAGCGAACAGGGTCGCCGCCTCGACTACGACTGGGCTGCCGCCCGCAGCCGGGGCGATTGGACCGGGGCGGGACGGGTCATGGCCGGGGCGATGCTGTCGGACTCTCGGCTGCGATGGAGCGCCCCCGCCCTGGGCACGGCCATGGGGCTGATCTCCCGCTCGCACCCCCACGACCAGTTCGCCTCGGATGTCATGGTCGAAGCTGAAGCCGAAGTGGCTTTCGACGCCGGGCCGATTCTGGCTCAGATCAAAGTGCCGGTGCTTCTCATCAACGGTGACAAGGACCTCTACTTCCCGGTTCCCCTCATCCAAGAGACCGCCCGGCTCATCCCCGACTGCACCCTCAAGGTCTACCCGGGCAAAGGCCACCTCGGGGTCTTCCAGAGCCGCCAACTCGCCCCCGACATCCTCGACTTCATCAGCACAAGACCTGCCGCCGCCACCTGACACCAAGCCCTTGATCCGATCCTGCTCGGCCGGGTGATCTCCAACCTCGTGAAGAACGCTCTCGAAGCTACATAGGAGATGTGAGTGCCACCGCACGAGTTCCGACGCTTCCCCCGCAAAGCGTCGCGATATCCCCCGCCCAATGACGCGAGAGGCCGCAGCCGACCCACTCCTGAACTCAGGGGGCTGTGTGTTCCTTGCGGTCGACAACAATCGTCACCATGCCGGTCGGTCCTGCGAGGGCATCCATCAGGGCATAGACCAGGAGTGACGCACCAATGAACTCCAGGAACTCCTCTACACCGGTGAGGAGCGACCACAGGAGCACCCGATCTCCATCGGGATCGGCGAGCTCGATCGTTCCGTTGACGATCTCGAGACCGACAGCTCCGGCCACGAATACCGCACCGGCAGCGATGAGGAGCCAGCGCGTGCGAGCGTCCAAGCGGATGAGAAACGGCAGGTACAGGACCAAAACGAGACCCGCCAGGACGAGTCCACCGAGAACCCAGGAATAGCCCAGTGCGTCTGATGAGAGCGGCGTTCCGCGGGCGATGTCCCCCCAGCGTTCGTGGATCGTGGCAACCTCATCGATCGAGAGCAGGAAGCCGAGGACCCCGAGCCCGATCCACGCCAGACGGTCGGCCCTGCCATCTGCCCGACTCGCAAGGGCGAAAGCGAGGATCCCGGCTGCCGCGAGGATCGCAGAGGCGAACCATGTCGGCACGGCGCTATCGATGGCGAGGTTCATGACGCCGGTGATTGGGCCGCTGCCGGTCCGACCGGTGGCGTTGGCAGCGAGGACTACGGCGGTGTGTATTGCGAAAAGGGCGACAGACAGCCCGACCAGAACACGCAACACCGTCCCGGACGAGAGGGTCAGTCGCATCAGGCAACAAGCCTCAGTTCTGTGCGACCACGCATCGTCCACGAGTACCCGAGGATCCCATCAGATTCCACCTCGTCTTGCGTCGAGTACTCAGTCTGCGGCGGGTCGGCGTTCGTGTGCTTCATCGGACAATTCCCAGTGCGGTTCTTCAAGGAACCTGACCCTACCCGCCTATGGCGGCACACAGGGGTGGCACGCACGGGCGCCGAAGCCCGTCCCGTCACAAGGACTACCCGGACGCTTCCGTCGCAAAGCGCCGCGACGGCGACGGCCCGATCCCGATGAGGGCGCGTTGGTCGGAAAGCATCACTCCGAATCGGATGCCGGGGACTCGATCGCCCGACGCTTCCCTCAAGAAGCGTCGTTCTGGCAATAGCCGGCGAAAGCACGAACGCTCATGACCAATAGTCACCGAATAGTCATTCTGAATGAGGCGCGCAGCGTACAGTTGGGACGGGCTCGATGGCGATTGGGAGGCACCACAAACTTGACCCTGGGGTGCAACTCAGGGGTACCGAAGGGACGTGCCATCATGCGTCGATTCTTGTCGCTGATGACGGTCATTGGGCTTGGAGTGGTCGTCACGGCCACGGCACGCCCCTCGTCGAACGAGGGGCTCTGCGATGCATAGAGCATTCGCTAGATGGTTGGAAGGTGTGTCTTCTCAATCGTTGAGTCTCCCGCCAGAGACATTGCAGTCTGTACCTTGCTGCTAGCCGTGCCCCCAGCCACGCCACGCGCCACCGATCGGCTGGTGTGACGTGGTTGCCCTTGAACTTCGCCTATTTGGTGACGCTTCGATCACGTTGCCACACAGTGGGGTGGTCCCGCTCACGGGGCGCACTGGGGATCTCCTGGCGTGCCTCGCAGTCAATCGGGGGCGTCCCGTCGCCCGCGAGTCTCTGGCGGAATGGCTGTGGCGAGACGTGTCGTGGGATCAAGGAAGACGTAGGCTCAACTCGACCCTGTACCGGCTCCGCAGCCTGATTGAGCCTGACCTGGCGAAGCCGAAGTACATCGTGAGCCCGTCGCGTGCCAATGTCCTGTTCTCGGAACACCCCGATTGTTGGCTGGACATTGAGGCATTCGAGTCCACCGTGTCCGAGTTGGCCGGGATCGAAGCCCTAGATCCACCCGCGTTTGAACGTCTCGAAGCCGCGGTCGGGCTCTATACCGGTGATCTTTGTGCCTCTGCGACTGGGGGACGTGCGGTCGTGCAGCGCGTTCGCCTTGCGAACCTAGCGCTGGCGGCGCGGACCAAATTGGCTGAAGACTATCTGCAGATCCGTGAACCAACGAACGCTCTTCGCCATGCAAACGCGGCTTTGGCGATTGACAATCTTCGTGAAGACATTCATCGGATAGTCATTCGGTGTCGAATGGAGAACGGTGATCGGGCCGGGGCGGTTCGCCACTTCGAGGAACTCAAGGATCTGCTCAGCACCGAGCTCGATGTCAACCCAATGCCGGAGACAACCCGTCTCGTTATCGACCTGACGCGGCGCCAGGAACTCGACGCAGCAGCCGTCGAGGCAAACGACATCCTCACCATTCTGGAAGACACGCGCTCCGGATTGCTGTCGCTGCTCCGCACCGTCGATACGGCAGCCAGCAGGGTGCGACGCCTCAAGCCGTGATCGAAGCGCGAGCGCGGGGCGATCGTCGTGTGATCGGGCCCTGATAGACCTACCCCACAGGCACGGCGCAAACCGGCCTGGAAGGGGAACGGGTGTGTTCAGCGCAGCTGCCGAAGCCGGTGCTGTACCGCCTGCACCTACCGCAGAGGCGACCTCATAGCGTGAGTGAACCCCCTGCTACCAGGGGGTTCACTTGTCGGGCTGGGGAGAGCCAAGACAGAGGAGGGACCATGCCGACTGGTATTCGTGGAGCGCGCCCGCGCATGAGGGTGTTCGCTCTGCTCGTCGTACTGGCGATGCTGCTGAGCGCAGTCGTAGCCGGGACTGCGACCGCTACCCATTCCGAAGAGGGTGACGTCGATTTCTGGCTCACCGTCTTGCACAACAACGATGGAGAGTCCGACGTCTTCCCCGACGAAGTTCTCGACGATGACGACAACCTGATCGGTTTCGAGAAGGGTGTCGCCTACTTCGCGACGACACTCAAGGAAGCACGCACCGCGGCCAACAAGAAGACAATGGGTGACAACACCCAACGGGGAACGATCGTTGTCTCCTCGGGTGACAACTTCCTGGCGAGCCCGGCGTTCACGGCGAGTCTGGCCGACGGCATCTTCTACGACGCCATCGCCATGGATTCGCTCAACTACGACGCCATCGCGCTGGGCAACCACGACTTCGACTTCGGACCCGACGTGCTCGCGGCGTTCATCGCCGAGGGATTCGCCCGTCCGGGGCACCCGCCGTACGTGAGCGCCAACGTGGACATGACCGGTGAGCCGGCGCTCCAGGCTCTGGTCGACGACGGGGTCATCGTGAAGAGCACGATCGTCAAAGAGAAGGGCGAGCGCATCGGCGTCGTCGGCGCCATTACACCGGCGCTACCGACGATCTCGAGCCCTCGTAACGTCGTCGTGAACGCGGTCGCTCCGGCGGTCCAGGAGCAGGTGGATGCCCTCGAGGGCATGGGTATCGACAAGATTGTGATGATCTCCCACCTCCAGGACATCGAGACCGACATTCTGATCGCCGGGGTGCTCTCCGGGGTCGACATCATGGTCGCCGGTGGAGGTGACGAGTTGCTCGCCAACCCCGACGATCTGTTGCTCCCGAGCGATGATCCCACCGACATCGCCGGGCCGTATCCGATGATGGCCGTCGACTCCGACGGACATGATGTGCCGGTGGTCACCACCTCTGGTCAGTATGGCTACGTCGGCCAACTCACCGTTGGATTCGATGATGGCGGTGTGGTGTCGACGGTCGACGACGATCGCAGCGGGCCCATCCGGGTCGTGAGCTCCGACTTCGCGGACGGAGTGAAGCCGAACGGTTCGATGAACGCTCGTGTGGTGGCTCCGGTCGAGGAATTTGTGGCCGACCTGGCCGCCGACGTGATCGGTACGTCCCAGGTCGATCTCGACGGGACCCGTGATGGGGTCCGTGATGCAGAGTCCAACGAGGGCGATCTGATCGCCGATTCCCAGTTCTGGCAGGCGACCCAGCTCGCCGGCGACTTCGGAGTTCCGACTCCGGATGTGGCGCTTCAGAACGGTGGCGGGATCCGCAACGACTCGATCATCCCCGCCGGTGACATCACCGAGTTGGACACGTTCGACATGGTGCCGTTCGCGAACTTCGTGGCGATCATCCCCGACATCCCGAGAGAGCAGTTCAAGGAGATCCTGGAGAACGCGGTCTCACGGATCGATCCGGCGCCCGTTCCCGGTGGCACGGGGCGCTTCGCCCAGATCTCCGGGTTCACGTTCACGTTCGACACGACCGGGACGCCGATGCTGATCGATGTCGAGACGGGTGCAGTGCTGCAGGCCGGAACCCGCGTCACTGAGGTCGCCCTCGACGACGGCACGGTGATCGTCAGCGGCGGCGCCGTGGTCGGCGGACCTGACCTCACGGTCGCGACGATCGACTTCCTGGCCCGTGGCGGAGATCAGTATCCGTATCGGGGTGCTCCGTTCACGAGTGTTGGGGTCAGCTATCAGCAGGCGTTGAGCAGCTACATCCAGGCTCCAAGCGGTGACGGTGGGCTCGGTGGCCTGATCTCGAGCGCCCAGTACCCCGAGGGAGGTGCAGGCCGGATCACACAGCTTCCGTAGCCACGGGAGTTTCGTGACGGCGAACAATCGACAGGTTCCCGAGCGCTTCGGCGCTCGGGAACCATGGCCATGGCAGAAGCGAAAGAAGGGGACATGAACGTACAAGCTGTCAAAAAACGGGGATGGATCCTGATCGCGCTGCTGGCGATGGTCGCAGCGATCCTCCCGGTGCTCGCTGCATCGCCGGCGAACGCGGACGACCTCACACCGATCTACGACATCCAGGGGGACGGACAGTTCTCCCCGCTCCGAGGCGATGAAGTCACCACGACGGGAGTCGTGACCGCGATCACCGCCGACGGGCGGGACATGTGGATCCAGGACCCGGCCGGGGACGGCAAACCCGCCACGTCCGACGGGATTCTCGTCGACGATCGCGATCAGTTGGACCCACTTCCACAAGTGGGGGACCTCATCAAGGTCACCGGTCAAGTCGAGGAACGCCAGTTCTTCCCGGACCTCCCTGTGACGCGGCTCGACGATGTGCACTTCCGGGGTCCGTACGAGGTGATCTCGAGTGGGAACCCGCTTCCCGGTCCATCCGAACTGAAGGACCAGCCGAACGAGTCGGTCACGGATGCCATCGTGCTGCTCGAATCCGTCGAGGGGATGCGCGTGTCGGTCAAGAACGGCACCGTCGTCAGCCCGACGTCCCGATTCGGTGAATTCGCTCTGCTCGCCAAGAAGGATGCCAAGCAGGGCTCCGGCTACGAGCCGAGCGTCAAGCAGATCCTGCTTCGCGATCTGTCCCAGGATCCCAACGTGGTCGACTACAACCCGGAGCGCATCCTGGTCGACGACTTCACCCTCGACGATCCGATCGTCGTCCAGCCGGGTGACATCGTGCAGTCGCTCGTGGGTGTCATGGACTACAGCTTCGGCAACTACAAGATCCAACCGACCGAGTCGAAGATCACGCCGAAGCCGATCCCCAACTCTCCCCAGTCGGTGCGCAACGGACCGTCGGGAGATACCACGATCACGACGTACAACGTGGAGAACCTGTTCGACCTCAAGTTGAACACCCCCACCAACGTGGACGTGTTCGGCGAGATCGGCTTCGACCCCGGTTCTTCTTGGGAACCCCCTTCGACGAAAGACAACACCCTGCGGCGAAAGCCCGCGGTGTGCGCCGGCGATCCGGACGGAAGTGACCCGTTCGATCCGGCGATCGAGTGGGTCGGGTTCGGGACGAACAACTTCGATGGCCTGGGCGCTCATACGGTGACGTGTGGAAGCTCGACCGACGTGTTCCTCTCCGAGTACGTCGAGGGCACCTCGTTCAACAAGGCGCTCGAGATCTACAACGGCACCGGAGCGCCGGTGAACCTGGCCCAGGCGGGTTACACGATCGAGGTGTACTTCAACGGGAACACCAGCGCCGGAACTACGATCGGCCTGAGTGGCACGGTCGCTCCCGGCGACGTTTTCGTGCTCGCCGACGCCCGGGCTGTTCAGGCAGTTCTCGACCAAGCCGATCAGTTGACCACGAGATCCCTGTTCAACGGTAACGATGCCGTGGCGCTCGTGAAGGGCGGCAAGGACGACGGCGGCAGTACTCCGACGCCCGAGGAGCTGGAAACCCAGCTCACCAAGCTGGCGATGGCCATCGAACTCGAACTCCAGTTGCCCGAGATCATGGTGCTCGAGGAGGTTGAGAACACCGGGATCACCCAGGTGCTCGGCGATCTGGTGAACGCCTCGGCAGGTACCAACTACCAGGCGGTCTCGTTCGAGACCAGCGATGCCCGCGGTATCGAGGTGGCGTTTCTCTACGACGACGACCGGGTCGACCTCGTCGACGCGTTCCAGTTGTTCGGGCCCGAGATCGAGGCCGCGTTCGGTCCGGCATCGGCGAGCCCGGGCCGGGAGCCCCTCTACGGGAAGTTCATGATCGACGGCGAGGCGGTCCACATCGTGGGCAACCACTTCAAGTCGAAAGGAGGCGACACGCCGATCTTCGGGATCATCCAGCCGTTCGAGCGGCCGACCGAGGTCCAGCGCAAGATGCAGGCGCAGGCGGTGCGCGACTTCGTCGACAAGCTCCTGGTTGTCGATCCGGGTGCCAAGGTCATGGTGACCGGGGACCTCAACGACTTCCAGTTCGGGGAGCACGACGAGGGACTGAATGACCCGGTTGCGATCCTCGAGGGGGTCGGTGGCGGCGAACCGTTCACCAACCTCATCAACATGGAGAAGCAGCAGGAGCGCTGGACGTTCCTGTTCGACGGGAACAGCCAGATGCTGGACCACATGCTGGTCAACAACGCGCTGCTGGCGCGCCTGGCCGGGATCGACATCCTGCACTTCAACGCTGCGTTCCCGAGCGACCTGGGAGCCGACCCGACGACGACACTCCGGGCGTCGGACCACGACGCCGTCGAAGCTCGATTCGACCTGACGGGCTGAACCCTGAAGCGCGAGAGGCGAGAGAGGGACGGGCTCGCAAAGCCCGTCCCTCTCCTGCTTGATCGATCGCAGTGCTGTTCGTTGGGCCGGGTGAACGCAGCATTCCGGCGGGGTCCATCCTGACAGGCTGAGGTCACCCAGGCTGCTGTGGGGTCGCCAGGTTTTGTATTCGTTCCTCCAGTCTTCGATGACGACCCTCGCTTCGGTAAGGGATCCGAATTCGTTCGCCCTCCTGGAGGTTGCGCACCGCCTGCTCAGGGGTATGTCGATGTCTCTTCATGTGGTCATCCTCCCATTCCAAGGGTATGGACTCCCACAACAGATGGACCACTATCCAGGGCTCAGGTCAGAATGGCTCCCGAGATTGGCTCCCACAGTGGTCTCGGTGCGCGAGTGTCCGTGTAGCAACGCGCCGAAACCCTCGTATTGGGGGCTGTCGCATGGATGGTCTCCGGAGTTGGGGTTTCCGCGTGTTTGGGTGGGGGCGCGTGGATCCTGGTTCCGGGTTAGATTGCTGCGAGTCGTTGCCGGTGGATCTTGAGCAGGTTGTGGACGGTGCAGACGAGTCGCCACTCACTTGAGGTGGCGTCGAGGCCTCGCCCTGAGAATCTTCGGAACCCGAGGTTGGTTTTGATGTTCCCGAAGACCGTCTCGACGGTGGTCTTGCGTTTGGCATACACAGCCGCCCCGTGTTCGGTGGCGAGCCGTTCAACCATTGCTTGTCGGACCTCGATCGAGTCTGGACGATCCGCGCGATAGTTCCGCAGGAGTTTGCGGACCGTGGTTGTTGACACCCCCATTTCGGTGGCTGCTGACGTGACGGTGGCGTCTCCTCCGTCGAGGCGTTCAATGACTTGTCTGCGCCGAGCAAGACGCGGATCATCCGGGTCGTTGATACCCCCGGTCAAGGGCATCGGTGTGATCAACACGTCAGCGTCGATATCGAGTGTGGCGTTGTCGACGCTCCAGTAGCCGGTATCGGCAACGAACGTCTCCACCCGGTCCGCGCTGGTGTCCACAAGGTTCTCTTCTGCAGCAACGACCATTGTTTCGAAGACGACCGAGTCCCGGGCGGTGGTCGTGACTTCAGCAGCGACAACGATCTGGTCTTCGGTGACGGCTGCTTGTGCGTTGCATCCCCAGATGAACCGGCGACGGTCTTTGAGCGTCCGGCTATCAGGGTCGGTGACGTTGATTCTGCGGGTCTGCGCCGCACTCGCCCGTTTCGTTGTCGGATCTGCTCGACGGCCCCCGAGCTTGCGGCCCAACGCCGCCTCTCTCGCCGTGCGATCTGTCTGATACGACTCGGCATCGGACGGACCGTCAGCGTCGAGTTGACGTAACGCTTCACGCAGCCGGGCCCGACGGTCACGCCGATCCCCCAACCGGTCGGGCAGCTCGCCGCCACGGCGTGCCCCGTACTCGAGATCCTCGGCAGCATCAACCGCTTCAGCTTCTTCAAGGATCTCGTCGACGATCTGACGCCGCGTCACCGACGATGACACGGATACGTCGGCTTCGATCTTCGTCCCGTCGATCGCGACCACCCCAGCCTGCACCAGGCCCTCGGCCATACACAACGCCACCACCTGGACAAACGCGCCAGCGATCGCGTCCTGATGGCGGCGACGGAACCGAGCCAACGTGGCATGATCCGGTGCCTGATTCGCTGCGACCACCCGGAACGCGACATCATCACAGAGGCGGTGCTTAATCCTGCCGCTCGAACGCTCTCCCACGCAGTACGCATACAGCAAGACGCCGAGCACGGCTCCGGGTTCATACGAAGCACCACCCCTGCCGTCGATCCGCAGCGACCGATAGAAGCCCGACAGATCCAACTCCGCGACCACGTCGATGACGAACCAGGCCAGATGATCCGCGGGCAACCAATCAGACAACGACGGTGGCATCAACAACAACTGATCCCGCTCAACAGTACGCACATTCACCATGCGCGCCGTCATGCGAGCACTAGCCAAGTTGGGTTCGCCGAGGTGAGCCAACGCGGCAGTCATCTGAAGCTGCGAGACCTCGCGGGGAATACCGTGATCGTTCCGATGCATCGCGAATTGGCGCGAGGCACGTTGCGCTCGATTCTGCGACAGGCAGATCTCAACGCGGAAGCTTTCTTCGAGCTGCTGTGACCCTGGTGCGGTCGAATGGCTCCCAAACGTCAGACGGCCCGGGAGGCCGTTTCGAAACGAAGCCAGCAGCCCGAGAAGTCAGTAGCCGGCGCGTTTGCAGCCTCAATCCTACGGATGCGACCATCCGGACCGCCCAACAGGGCAGACGGGCAAGATGGTTCACCTGTGTGAAGTACGGCCATTCGGCCCCAACGCGGTCCGGTATGTCGGCATAGCGTGGACACCAGCGATCACAGGGACGTTGCGGCGTTGGGCCGCAGATGTCGCATCCTCGTGGTCAGAAGTGAGGGCTGCGAAGGAGGTCGGGATGGGCAAGCCCGGAAGAGATGCCGGGATTGACAGCATCTCCCAGGGATCACCCTTCCATGCCTCTTTGGTGCGTTCTGAGACGTTGGGGCTGGCAGTCGCGCGCGAGGACGGTCAGATTGAGATGAAACGTCCCCGCGGCGTGGTCCGAGCCCGCGATCACCCGGAGGGACCACGATGGCCAAAACCACTCGTTCACGATACCCCGCGTTCGTATTTGCACTGATACTCGTCATGACATTGCTGCCCGGCGCACCCGCCGCGATGGCGCAGGTTGCCCCGGACTGGACGTTCAGCGCTGAGACACCTTTTCACATCTGGTCGAACGGCGGCGGTTGGGCCATAGGTACCGAGATTCTGGTGCTGGTCAACGACGGCACCACGGGTCCCGAGTTCTCCGAGAACGCCACCGTCGAGCAAACGGGTCCCGATCCCACCGACGTCGGTTGGTCGGTTCACACCGATCCGTTCGAGATCGATCCGGGCGACCTCATCACGGTCTACGACGGGGTTGACACGAAGGACCTCAACGTGCTCCACCTCGTGATCGACCCGATCGATCCCGACCTGGACACGATCACCGGAACGGCCCCCGTCGGGGCCACGGTCGAGATCCATGCCAGCGACGGCACCGTCGACGCCAACCGCTCGGTGGTAGCAGACGGCATAGGTGTGTGGGAGGCCGATTTCAGTACCGGCGACACCTTCGACATTCGGCCGGGCACGTGGGGTTCGGCCGCCATCTTCGAGGATGACGGCGACGCCACTCACCGGAACTGGCAGATCCGCGTCCCGTGGGTCGAGGTGGACCCTCAGAACGACTCCATCCAGGGCTATTGGTGGGAGATCGGCGCCACCGTGAACGTCGACATCGACGATCCCGCTACCGGACCCGGCGTCGACTGGGCCGACAGCGCCGAGGTTGTGGCAGCTCCCTGGGATCCCAGTCAGAGCTACGTCGATTTCCAGCCCGGCAACGATGGCTTTGACGTGCTGGTGAACCACTCAGTCACAATGACGGACGGCACGATCGTGAAGGATCTGACGGTGGCACCGTTGGCCATCACCGACGTCGACATCGATGGCGACCTGGTGGACGGCGCGGCAACGCCGAACAACCTCGTGAGTGTCTGGATCAGCGGCCCCGAGAACATGAGGCGCGAGGTCACGGCTGCCTCCAACGGGAGCTGGACCGCCGACTTCTCGGTCTCGTGGGACGGATTCGACGCGCGCGACATCGGACCGGGAGACCGCGTCGACGCTTCGGAGTACGACGCCGACGGCGACGCTACCCGTGTGTCGTCCAACGTGCCCAACCCTCAGTTTTCGGTGGAAACACCGAATCAGATCTGGTCGAACGGTGACGGCTGGATTGCCGGCCGGACCGTGACCATCACTGTCGACGACGACCACGACCTGGGCAACGGCACGCTCTACTCGACGACCAGCCCCGTCGTGGCGTCGGGACCGGAGCCGTGGGCGGTCGGCTGGAACGTTGATACCGGCACATTCGGGATCATGGCGGGACACGTCGTGACGGTGGACGATGGCGTCGACATCGTGCGCACCCTCGACGTCGTAAACCTGGTCGCCACCGAGGTGAACGAAGCCGCCGACACGATCAGCGGCATCGCATCGTCGAACGCCTGGGTGCAGGGCCACGCCAACGACGGCTTGGAGAATGCAAACCGGCGGGTACAGGCTGGGGCTGACGGCACCTTCACGATCGACTTCGGAAATCCCGGTGTCGAGGGATGGGAGCAAACCACCCTCGATATCCGACCCGGCGTCGGTGGGTCAATCGCGGTCTTCGACGACGACAACGACTCGACCCACCGCAGCTGGCGAGTGGCTGATCCGTATTTCGGGGTGAACGTAATCCACGAGGAGTTGTGGGCCGTCGATTGGCCCATCGGCGCAACGCTCAGCTTCACCGTCGAAGACCCAGACCCGGAAATCCCGGACTGGGAAGACACGATGACGGTGGTCGAGACGAGCTGGGGCCAGACCGAAGCCGGCTATCGCTTCTGGGGTGACTTCGACGTCCACGCCGGCCAGGTCATCACCGTCACCGACGGGACGCTGACCCGGACCCTCGAGGTCAGCACCCTCGTCGTGACCAACGTCGACCCAGATAGCGATCGATACGAAGGAACGGTCGACCCGACCCACGCGTACGACTCGGTAACCGAGGTCTGCGCCTGGGCCCGCGATCCAATTATCCCTGAGCATTGGATCGAGCACTGTGCCCTGCCCAACGGGGCCGGTGACTGGGTAATCAACTTCACCGGCATCGGCGACCTCGTCGCCGGGGACCACTCGAATGCCTGGCAACTCGACGGCGACGGGGATCGGACGGAATACGCATGGTTCGTCCCGCCGTGGATCTACGTCGTGCTAGGAAACCTGGAAGTCCCCGACCAGGTCCGTCTGGATCAGTGGGCCTTCCCGGTGTCGGTAACCAACGGCACCGACACCGTTGTGGTATCCGACACCTACGGCGACAGCTGGGAGGTGATCGAGTTCGATGTGACCCCAGGCGAGACGATCACCGCCACGGGCAACGACGGCCGGGTGAAGCGCCTCTTCATCGAGGAACTGGCCGTCACGACCGTCACCCTCTGGAACCAGGACCCTCCCAGCACCGTCTTCGGCACGACCACGGTCACCTACGCGGGCCAGGTTCAGGTCACGGCTTCTGCCGACTACGGCTGGTGGACCGAGCGATGGGTGCCGGCAGCAGCCGGGTCGTTCGAGGCCGACTTCGACAACCCGGGCAACGGGTGGCGCGAACAGGAACTTGGTGACTTCGGCGAGGGCGGAGCCGACGACGTCTATAGCGGGGGCGAGATCCGTGCACATATCTGGGACGCCGACAACGACCAGATCCAGACAATCTGGCATGCCACCAACCCCCGCATCATCATCGTGCGCGGCAACGACCGCATCGAAGCGATCGACTTCCCGTTGGGCGAGCCGCTGACGATCGAACTCGACGATCCGAACTTCGCGGGGATCGAGTTCTCCGAGACGGGCATCGTCGGCGTAAATCCCGACAAGCCGTGGGAGACGCTGTTGATCTTCGAGATGGGCGACTACACGGTGCCCGATGAGGCCTCGGTGACGGCGCTGGATGAGGAAGGGACACCTCTAGTGGAAACGGAGGTCATCCCGTTCACCGTGGGCGAGATCGATCCGGATGCCGACACGATTACCGGTACCGCCCCCGAGGGTTCCGAAGTCCTGGTACAGGCTGACGGCAACTGGCGTTATCCGATCGCCGACGATACCAACACCTGGGTCGCTGACTTCTCGCAACCGGGCTCCCAGCCCGGGGAGGAGAACCCGGTCGACATCCGTCCCGGCAGCTCGGGTGGCGCCACGCTACTCGCCGAGGGTGGCAGTGCCACCACAGTGTTGTGGCGACTGTCGGCGGCCTGGTTTGGTGTCGACCCGACCCAGAACAACATGTGGGGCAACGAGTTCGCTCCCAACGGTTCGGTGAGCATCACCGTCGAGAGTGTGGACCAAGGCGACTACCCGACCGACGGCTACGGCCAATTCAATGCCGGGTGGGACCCCACCGATCTCGACCTGACCCCGGGCATGGTCATCGAGGTGACCGACGGTGACACCACGAAGTCTCACACGGTTACCGCCCTTGTAGCAACCGAGGTCAACGGGAACGACGACTCGGTTTCCGGCACGGCTGCCCCGGGCAGCGATGTCCACGTCTGGGTCCACGACACCGACGCTTGGCGACACGTGGTCGCCGACGGTACTTCCGGGGCGTGGACCGCCGAGTTCGCCATCGCCGGCGACGAGTCCGGCGAGGGAGGCATCGCCGACCTCGGCCCGGGCAGCAACGGCAACTCAGGCCAATGCGACGATGACGGCGACTGTACTCACGCCAACTGGTGGCTCACCGAAGCCAGCACCCCGAAGAGGATGATAGAGGTGAGCATTGCGGCTCTCCAGGGTGCGCTTCCCACCGGGGATGCCAAGGCGGACAAACGGATCGAGAAGGCCATCACCCGTCTCGAGCAGAGCCTCAATTCCGACTACTGGGTCGATGACGAGAACCTGGATCCGAAAGAAGGCAAGAAGGTCTTCGATCGTGAGCGTCAGGCCGTCCATGAGCTCATGAACGTCGATGAGGCCATTGCGGACGTATCGTCCTATGTCGATGCCATCGTTGGTGCCGACCAGACGCTGGCCCAGAAAGCCATTGACGATGCCATCCTGGCCGGAGGTGATCAGGAGAGGATCGACAAGGCAGTAGCGGAGATGGCCAAGGCGACAGCAGAGGAAGCCGACGGAGACTTCTACAAGGCCGTCTACCACTACCGCAAGGCATGGCAGGAGGCCCAGAAGGCGCTTGGCTAATTGGAAAGAAGAAGACCGGGCACAGGCTCTCTCCCAGTGACAGGGTGCCCGCCACGTGGCGGCGTCGGAGCTAGCGCCGCAATCACAAGTCACCGCCAAACCGGCGCCGCCGCGTACGGGATCAGTCACCGTCACACCCACCGGTCAGCGTCGTGTTGCCAGTATTCTCTTGGTGTTCAGGATGTACACACCTCGTGTTCACCACACCGACCGGTACGCCGCCGCGCAACAGCAACTTCAGACTACAGAACTGGTACCAGGCCGTCGCGGAAGCAGACCTGCCCCAGGGCCTAAGAATCCACGACCTCAGACACACCTGCGCCAGCCTGCTCGCCGCAGCCGACGCCAGCCCCAAAGTCGTCCAACTCCGCCTCGGCCACTCTTCCATCACCGTGACCATGGACCGCTACACCCACCTCTTCCCCTCCGACATCGACGCGCTCGTCAGACGACTCGATGACATCTGGGCTCGAAACCTCACGGCCCAGACGCGGCCCAACGAACGCACACGGGGACTCGAACTCGGCGGGAGATAGCAGAAACCCCCGCCATAGCAGGGGTCTCAGCAGCACGCCCGGAGGAACTCGAATCCCCAACCTCCTGATCCGTAGTCAGCCGTGACCGGCGTTCACAACCGCCTGCTTCCGATAACTCGGCATTCGACCAAGAGAACAACCCAGAGAACTACACCGAGCACCACTTGCTCGTCGCCCCAGCGAGAAGATCACTGTGGTACGGGCATTCCCTCCGTCGGACTGGCCGGATTCGAACCGGCGACACCTTGACCCCCCAGCCATTCGCACCTCATCAAAGGCGTCGCGGCCACCGTCACTCGTGGCGACGCTTCCGCGGCAAAGCGTCGCTACGTGCCGGGGCAACCGAGCCGTGGTGGGTTGTTAGCACTCGACGGGCATGACAACCGGGCCGCCTCGCCTGCATGCTGATGCAGCGATCGTCGAAGCAGCGGGTGCCCTCAGGTTCCCGTGGGCACTACCTCCTCCCGATCCTGGCGGCCTTCGACCGGAGGTGACGTCGCAGGATCGAGTTGTCGCGCAGGCGGTGACCTCGCAACCTCGCTGAAGTCGCCGCGGACAGAAGCCGGGCCATCGCGCGCGGCTCCGCGTGCGGTGCATATGTCCCACGGGCGCACTATGTGACCTTGTCCCCTGCCCCAGCGCCAACTACTCCACGACGATCGCGCGCGGGCACCCCAAGTCACCACGGCAGGTTGTTCGACCAAC
>Ga0316198_10000307_pt1 | contig 24515 bp, 19 predicted proteins | sample OudBieAanoxic_MG_FD_204935 | JGI IMG/M metagenome (GOLD analysis project Ga0316198, IMG submission 204935) | Coastal sediment microbial communities from Oude Bieten Haven, Netherlands - site A anoxic | ecosystem: Environmental > Aquatic > Marine > Coastal > Sediment | place: Netherlands...
TGACATGGTGAAGATTTTCCAAAAATATGCGGACCGATACGACTTCGATTACTTGATGATCGGGGCCCAGGCCTACCAGGAATCCGGCCTCGACCAGAAAAAAAAGAGCCCGGCCGGGGCTATCGGAGTGATGCAGATGTTACCGACGACAGCGAAGGACCCCAACGTTGGCATCGCCGACATTGAAAAGCTGGAAAACAACATCCACGCCGGTGTCAAGTATATGCGATTTATCGTTGACCGATATTTCAAGAATGAACCGATGACTGACCTCAACAAAACGCTCTTCGCCTTTGCCGCGTACAATGCCGGACCGGCACGGGTGATCCAGTTGCGGAAAAAGGCCGTTGATATGGGGCTGGACCCGAATGTCTGGTTTCAAAATGTGGAAATCGCCGCTGCCCGGGATATCGGCCGCGAGACGGTCCAATATGTCGGAAACATTTATAAATACTATATCGCCTACAGTAAAGTCATTGAACAGCTGGAACAGAAGGAAAAGTTATTGCAGGACAAGGCCGGTCAAAGAAGCCAATAGAGCGGACTTTATACTATAACTTATCTCAACATTAAGTGGGGGGCTAATGGCAAGGCACGAAACGGCGAAAAAGCGGCGCATACATGCCGCATGTGAGCATTTTGAGCCGGTTCGTAACACAGCCATGGGCTCTTAGAATATTTTTAAGATGGTTCTAAATGGCAGAGCGCTAATCCTCGAAAAGCGTTGGGCGACCGAACACGGTCGCCCAAACAGAGAGGAAATATGAGACAAAGGCTCAAAAGAGCTTACAGCAAAGTTAAACTCTCAATAGTGTTATGTCAAATGAGGATTCTATTCGTTTTTAGAAAATCATGCACCCAACCCGGTAAACCGGCGACAATTATTGCAGTGTTTCCAGCAACCTCTCGTGGATATTGTCGAACCCCCCATTGGACATAATCAACACCACATCCCCACCACGCGCCTCTTCGGCCAGAAACGCGATGATGCCGTCGGTTTCCGCAAAATAATAGGCGGTCTTACCCCGAACCGTAAGATCCTCGACGAGTTTCTCAGATGAGAATCGCCGCCCTTCCGGAATCTTGCTTAACAGCGACGGCCGGCGGATGCAGATGAGATCCGCTTCGTCGAAGCAGTCGGGGTAAACATCCTGGAAAATATCTCGCATACTCGTGTTGGTTCGCGGTTCAAACACGGCTATTAAACGGCCTTTAGGAAAGAACGGGCGGACGGCCCGGACGGTTTCCCGCACCGCCGTGGGATGGTGGGCGAAATCATCGATAACGGTAATTCCGGCCTTGCGCCCGCGAATTTCCTGGCGCCGTCGCACACCGTCAAACGCCTTCAGAGCCCGACCCAGAACTGTCGCCGGAATCTTCAGATGACCAGCTACCGCAACCACGGCCAGGGTATTGAGAAGGTTGTGCCGCCCCATCATGCCCGTCCGATAAAGAACAGCGTCTCCGTTGCCCCTGGTTACTTCAAAAACCGTTTCGGGTGCTTGAATCCGATCACTTTTCAACCGCCAGTGAGAATCCGGATGCAAACCGTAAAACTCGACACCGCATCCGGCGATTTGCAGCACGTCCCTTACATCTGAATCATCGTCGAAAGCAATGAGCGTGCTGTCCCGGGAAATGCCGCTAACGAATTGCCCGAACGCATTTTTGACATGCTGCAAATCCGCAAAGATATCGGCATGATCGAATTCGATACCGGTCAACACTGCCAAATGGGGGTTAAAATGGAGAAATTTCGGTCCTTTGTCGAAAAAGGCCGTATCATACTCGTCACCTTCGAGCACAATGTAGTCACCGTCTCCCAAGCGATAATTGCTGTTGAAGTTCTTGAGGATACCACCGATCATGAAGGATGGATCCAGACCGGCGTCAACGAGCAGCCAGGCGATCAGCGAGGCGGTTGTCGTTTTTCCGTGGGTGCCGGTAACGACAATCGGCTTTTTACCGTCCACCACAAAGCGGCTTAGGGCCTGAGGCATGGAGCAGAAACAGAGACCGGTCTCCAGCATCGCGGTCACCTCGGGGTTGTCGATGGATACGGCATTGCCGACAACCACCAGATCCGGTCGGTGAGACAGGTTCTCGGCACGGTAACCACTGGTCAACGTTATGCCCTTGCCCGCCAGAAAATCGCTCATGGGCGGGTAAACATTCTGGTCGGATCCCGTAACGGTGTAGCCGAGATCTTTGAGCATCGATGCCAGCGCTGCCATCCCGGTTCCACAGACAGCGGTTAGGTGAATAGTCTCGACTTTTGCAGGAATCGTGTTTTGTTTCATGTTCATAATGGGTATCCGGATAGAATGACCTCCGGCAAAGGCGGAGGAATGTCTTGCGATCCGCTCAAAGCGGTCATTTAAAACCATTATTTCAGTCAACCAGCCGCGGTTATTAAATTATGATAATCATCGTCTCAGGAATTTTTTAACTCCTGGTACTGTCAAACCTTTGAAGTCTCCCTTGCAAAACCGGGTGTTCACCGATGATTATTACTCCTTATCTACAATATATTTCACCCGAGAATTAGATGAAATCTTCGCGCAACGGTTATTGGCCCAGCCCTCGCATGACCTCTTCGGCGGCAGCAGTGGTTGCGTCGATGTTGTCGTTTGTGTGAGCGGCAGAGACGAACAGGGCTTCGAACTGTGATGGGGCAAGATAGACGCCGCGCTCCAACATCCCTTTGTAGTATGCGGTAAATTTGTTAAGGTCGCTGGTCTTGGCGTCACTGAAATTCCGAACCGGCCTGTCTGAAAAAAACAGTCCCACCATGGAACCGACCCGGCTAGCGGTTACGCGTTGACCGCCGGCCTCTGCCGCACGCTTCAAACCATCGACTAACCGTTCGGAAGCGGCGTCGAGAGCCTCGTAGAAACCGGGCTGCTGCAACTGCTTCAACGTCGCGATGCCGGCGGCCATGGCCACCGGATTCCCGGATAGCGTGCCCGCCTGGTATACCGGCCCCTGGGGCGCAATGTGAGCCATGATCTCGCGTCGTCCGCCATAAGCCCCCACCGGCATACCGCCGCCAATAATTTTACCGAAACAAGAGATGTCGGGGGTGATACCGTAGAGCGTCTGGGCGCCGCCATACGCCACCCTGAATCCGGTCATCACTTCATCGAAAATAAGAAGGCTGCCGGCCTTGCGGGTTTCTTCCCGCAAGGTTTCAAGAAAACCGTCCACCGGTGGTACCAAACCCATATTTCCGACGACCGGCTCAACGATTACAGCGGCGATTTCCTCACCCTTTTCCTGCAATGCCTGGCGCACCATTTCGATGTTATTGTACGGAAGCGACAGGGTCCGGGCTGCAAAGGCGCCGGGAACCCCCGGACTCCCTGGAATCCCCAGCGTTGCTACCCCGGATCCGGCTTCGACCAGCAAAGAATCGGCGTGACCATGGTAGCACCCGTCGAATTTGATAATCACCTCTCGCCCGGTAACCCCTCGGGCCAACCGAACCGCGCTCATGGTGGCCTCGGTTCCGGAATTCACCATGCGGACCATTTCCACGGAAGGGACGGCATCCACAACAAGCCTGGCCAGTTCCACTTCAAGATCCGTCGGTGCGCCATAACTGGTTCCGCGTTCCAGGACCTTTTGGATGGCCTGAATGACCTCCGGATGCCGATGCCCGAGTATCATAGGACCCCAGGAACCGATGTAATCGATAAACGCATTGCCGTCAGCATCATAGATCATGCATCCTTCTGCACGCGCTATAAATAACGGATCGGAACCCACCGACTTGCAGGCGCGTACCGGACTGTTGACCCCTCCCGGAATATAGTTTTGCGCTTCCTGAAACAGCTTGTCCGATTGTTTTCGAATCATTTATAGCCTGTCCTTTCCGTTGGAATGAATTTATATTGAGATCAAATCCGAAAGAATTTATAATGTACTGAAAATACGCTCTTATTGCCCTGGTTAATACTTTTGAGATTTTTTGCTGAAAGCGGCGAACAGAAGTGTCCATTCACTCTCCCAAGTTCCCGTGTCATCAGTGGTCAAAACCGGTTGACTTTTCGAACTTTTGATGGCTCTAATTCATTATAAAAGTTCAACCGGGCTGGGTTTCTATGTATAAAAGATATACTCATTCGTTTTATAGTGGTTGTCAGAAAACATGCTGTTATTCGAATGTTTTTTTCTACAACCCCTTATACCACCTTTCCGTATTTCCGGACTTATTTTTGAATAGCGGTATAAATCTTGAAATGTTCAACGTAGGTATCAAAGACCTTGAAACAAATCAAGCAACTGATGGCAACACCAGCGTATCGCCTGAGCTCCCGACAACCAACAAACTGACATCTATTCAACGAAAATGAAATCACAACAATCTGTCAAACATCTCGAAAAATTTTTGACTTATGTACTGGGTCGCCGCCCGGATGAATTCGGGTTGGTGCCGGACGCGAATGGTTGGATCAAAATTAAGGAACTGCTCAAAGCCGTCAACGAAGAGGATGGCTGGCGGCATATCCGCCGGGCCCATATTAACGAATTGTTGCTGAGCCATCCGGCGCCGGAAATCGAGCTTGAAGACAACCGCATTCGCTCCAAATCACAAGACCACCTCTTCGCAGCCAGGCCGGCGCAACAGCTCCCGAAGCTCCTGTACACCAGCGTCAGGCGCAGGGCCTATCCGGCCGTTCAGGAGAAAGGCCTTACCGTATCCGGTGAAGAAAGGCTCGTTTTAGCCGCAGACCCGGAATTGGCCCGGCGAATTGGTAAACGCCGCGACCCCAACCCGGTCCTCTTAACCATCAGGGTCAACCAAACGGTTGAAAGCGGCGTGGTCTACCAGCAGGTCGGCGAACAGATGTATCACGCCGATTTCATCCCGGCCGACACGTTTTCAGGGCCGGCGCTGCCAAAGGAAAAAGCCGACACCGTTAAAAAGACACCCATGGAAACCCAAACGCACCATCCTGATGCCGGAACGTTTAAACTGGATCCAACACGGATCGATCCCGAAGATCGCCAGGAACATCGAGAAAGACGCCGCAGAGAGCAGGATTGGAAAAAAGATCGCCGGCAGCAGCGCAAGCATAAAGAGCGCTCGCGCGACTCATTCTGATACGATATGCCGGACAAAAAACAATTGACAGTGCCGGCCAAAGTTGGTACCAAGCAAGCCTTCCGGGCCGTTAGCTCAACTAGGCAGAGCACCTGACTCTTAATCAGTAGGTTGAAGGTTCGATTCCTTCACGGCCCACCAAGAATATCAAGGGGCGAGCGATCATAATGCTCGCCCCTTTTTTGTTTTGTAAAAATTGCATGAGAGATTAACGCGTAAACGGGGTCATCTTGACATGAATTCCGTGTGGCACTTTGACGGAGACACGAAATCCGCCTGTATCCCACTCGACGAAATAAACATCGACTGAGCTGAGTGCATCCTCACGGTGGATATGCCACCCCTCAAATAAGTCTTAACAACTTTCGCTAAATAATTCTTTTGCCGTAAATTGTTAACCAGACTTTACATTTTCTGTCAGAACATTATACTTGATATAGAGTTGTACCAATAGACATAATTTCAACTCCCTGTTATTAATACGTATTTAATTTTGAATACGACCTGGCATGTAGATTGCTGTATAACAATAACACAGAAAAGCCGAATGGCTCCTAACCACAACACCAACGATAAGAACCGCGTCGTTCCGTTGAATACGGACGCAAAGGTTACCATTTAAAAAAGGGTTTTCGGATGCATTCGGACAGCGTTTCTCGGGTGTAAGTGCATCTCACATGAAAAACTGCGCTGCGGGAAACCACAAAATGAAAAAGGCAAGTCTCCTCTGACTTGCCTTTTTCATTTCTCGATAATTATACCACTTTTAAAATAAATTCCGAAATATGGAAGGGTGGCATAAGTGGTTGTTGAAAAAACGGATAGGGGTTATTGAATATTTTGACTCATTCAGCAATTGTGCCTATTGTCGATGCCCGGGCAAACAACAAATTAACATCCCTATTGGTATCTTGGCTTGTTCAGGATCTCCAAATCAATAAACCAGGGCAGTCTGTCTATCGGCCGCTTTCATGCTGATATTGTTCATTTTAGCCGGAAGCTCGGGTTGATGCGTAAGCGTGCGCCGTCGAAAGGGACTTGAAAGCAATTTAAAAATATCGGATGCTTTCATATAGCGGCCAAAATCACGCACCAGTTTGTAGGTTTGAATCGGGCGCCCGAAGATCCTCAGGAAAAATAAAAATGCATATCCCTTCATTCGGGCACTGTTCACCACTTCACCGGGAAGAATGGTCGGATCTATATCGGAACATTTGAACCATTTATACCAGTCGCGTTCATCGTCAATGATCCCGCGCTCAACATATTCCTGCCACAGGGGCGTACCCCGGTAAACACAAAGGCGATTAAATCCAAAAGTATCCAGTTTCAAACGTGCTGCAAATCGAAAGCTTTCCATGATATCCTTTTGGGTTTCCCCGGGAGAACCTACCAGAAAAAAACCATGGGCTCTTTCAATCCCATGGCGTTTGGCCTCACTGACCGCATACTCGACCTGCTCTAAGGTCTGGTTTTTACACAGCCGATCCAGGATCTTTTGGGTACCGGCTTCGACGCCATATGCCAGGAAGGTACAGTTTGCCTTGCCCATGATGGGCAGTTGGTCAACGGCAACGGAATCGACCCTTCCTTCGCAGCCCCAGCGGAATTCGAGACGGCGGTCGATAATACCGTTGCAGATATCGCTAATGCGCTTGCGCTTGAGCAAAAAATGGTCATCTGTGAGATAGATGGAACGGTAGCCCGCATCGTTGAGCATCTGCATCTCTCCCAGCACATGTTCGGCCGAACGGTGGCGCCATTTGCCCTTTGACAAAGACGGAATATCACAATAAACGCAGCCGTAAGGGCAACCCCGCGACGTCTGAATCGTGCAGAATTTGTCCAAAGAGAGCACCGCGGGAACGTCAAGGGGCAATGACTCGATATAATCGATCGGCAGACTGTCCCGGTCTGGGTAAGGAAACTGATCCAGGTCCCGGATAATGGGGCGGGGGGGATTGGATACGATTTTGTCTCCGTCACGCCACACCAGGCCGGCCACTGAGCCGGGATCATCCATATGGTCCAGATAATCCGGTAAAAGCGCCTCGCCTTCTCCGACCCCTATGCAGTCCGCATAAGGGCAATCCTTTAAAATATGGTCAGCGTTCATAGAGGCAAAAACGCCTCCCAGGATGATCGGGATGTCCGGCGCTGCAGATTTGAGGCACTCGGCCATGATTTTGGTTGGCGTATAGGTGGTGGTGGAAAGAAACGACAAGGCAATTACATCCGGTCGTTCTTCTTTGACAGCCCGCGCAATATTCTCCGCTTTCATCTCGGGGTGACAGGTGTCAAACATTCGCACTTCGTGACCATGTTGCCGCACCGCCGGTGCCAGGGTTTCAATCCCGAGCGGCGGAAATGCCATAACCTTGATCCGCTTATCGCCAGCCTTTGATCCGCCGAGTTCTTCCGGTAAAAATTGATAATAGTCTTCGTCACGAATATATACCAAAAATATTTTCATAAGTGCCGGATCCTTTATACTTTAGCTTTTTTAGAAGGTTATACCGCTTTCTAAAAATAAATTCCGGGATACGGAAAGGTTGCATAAGTGGCTGCAGAAAAAAGATCGAATAACGGAACGTTTTTTTGTCAACCACTATCAGCCCAATAAAAAAGCGGATTTTACAGAATGTCATCCGCTTTGCCGTTTTTATTTTTCAGGATTTACTATAACCCATCTCAAAAATAAGGATTTTAGGGTTCATGGCAAGGCACGAAACGGCGAAAAGCGGCGCATACATGCCGTATGTGAGCATTTCTAGCCGGTTCATAGCGCAGCCATGGGCGCCTATAATATTTTTGGGATGGGTTCTATTTATACAACCATACATCAAATAGCAAGAGTGTAAACTAAAAGATCATTGAGCTTACTTGGCAATGTTGGGGGTTGTTAGAACTTGAGACAGCTTGATACCATCCCGGAAGGATTCATCATTCATATTGAAATAGATATCTGTATCTTGTCAGAACGTAAATTTTTAGATGCCGGATATATTCAATTTTTTTCGTTTACTGCTGCGTACATCAGCGAAATCAATGATCTGTGCCGGATAACCAGAGATGAGCGCCAAGATTATTGCCCCATCTTTCGTGTTGCGCCAGTGGATCGTGACGCTATCCCCGATTTTGAAATCGAGAATGCTGGATAAACGCCCATTGGTATCAAACTGCACGTCTGATGATAATTTTCCTTTTAAGGTTATTTGAAACCGCTTACCCATCGACAACTCAACGGCAATCGAATTTGTATCACTACCGATATGCCGGATCTGGCCGCGCCCGACGTGTACCGTATTTGGGAATGCCATCGGACAAAAAGAGGCTCTTTTCCGGCAGGCTTTGTGATCGGTCGGATGCTCAGAACAGACTTTACCTTCCAGCGAAAGTCGGGAAAAATTGTGCTGACTCGTGAATTTGTTATCATACCGATTTAAAGTCATTCCAGTAACCTATTTGACGCTGACTTCAATATAGTTATTTTTACAAATCTAAACCGGAGTCGAATATTCACTGGTTTATTAACGAGCGAATGAATATTCACCCATGTTCTGAACTCTGAAAAGATTTCATGAGTTATATAGGATAGGGCTCTGAGATATCACTCAGATACGAAAGACTTTTTAAATCGACCGATAAAAACAATGTCCACGCCGCTATTCTTCAAACCTCTCATATTCGTGCCGAGTATATCTGAACCAAACGCATGCACCTTTCTCAACGCGTTGGTATCTATCGTAATTTTGCGGAATCTGCGTTTGTCTTTTTCGATTAAGTTTAGAAGCCGATACGCCGATGCCCCGTCGAGATCTCCAATGATTCTCACATAGAGGCTACTTGGATCCCTGCGTATGACATCGACTTGGAAGTTGCTGGCCATATTCTATATATCCCTCATATTCTGCACGATAATAACGCTCACTATCACGGATGATATACCGCTCAAATCAATCTCTCCCACCGGATATGCTTAACCTAATCGTGCGATTGTCGCGTCTGCCGCATCTGCCAGCTCGATTTTGAAAACCTCACTTTACGACTTAGCTGGTTTGGCAGAAATCAGTCGGCAATCCAACCGTGCTGAGCGCCTCGCACAACACCTCAGCCCCGAACGGTTTGAAAAGCCATTTATCAACCAGACCGGTGAGCATGTATTGGTTAATTTCAGCTTGGCAGGCGGCTGTCATGATGACGACGATCGTGCCCGGTGATTCCTGTTTGAGCCAGACCGACAGGCGGTATCCGTTCATCAACGGCATGTCAAAGTCTGTAATCACCAAATCGTATTGCGAGGTCGCCAAATGGCTCATGGCAGCGAGGCCGTCGTCGGCCCTTGAAACCGTATACCCGAAAGACGACAATATTTTTGCAACTGCGTCACAAACAGCAGCGTCATCGTCGACCACCAACACCCGGTAATCAGCTGGCCGATTTTCTGCGTGACGATTGGATCGCTTCCGCCGGGTATCCTGTTCTAAGCTCGATGTCGGATTTTCGATAGGTGCTTGGCCTATTCTCATTTTGTTGCCTCCTGTTCGAAGGGCCGACGGATGCATTTCGAAGTTGAGACCACCATAAATCTGATGGCGGATTCAATCGATAATTTCAAGCATCATGCGCTTCTTTTGTTTGGCCGCCACGGCCGTTAGGATCGTCCGTAGTGCATCGGCCGTGCGCCCGCGCTTGCCGATGACCTGGCCCGTATCGCCAATACCGACCTTCAACTCCAGTAATGACGCATGATCCCCGCCGACTTCGTTAACAGCAACATTCTCCGGATGATCCACCAAATGCTTGGCGATGTACTCGATCAGTTCTTTCATGATTGTCCACCCCTTAACTGTAACCCAACCGGCTTCACCCCTGGTGCCCTGAATCCGCCGTTCACCCCCATTGGCCTTTTTCCAGAATCCGTCCCCGTTTCAGATGCAGCGATTCACTCGTGCGACGGGTGGGGCCGGTGCGATGTCGTCCCGGGAACTATGTATCAATTTCTGATATTGCTTGCAGGATTACAAGACGGGTTGTCTGTGGGTCTATTATGGGGGAAATACCAATATTATGTGATAGAGGTCAGGTAAGTTGCAAGGTTGATCCCTTTGTGCTTCAAACCCAGTTTGCTGCGGATATTGTGCCGGTGAAAATCGATGGTGCTGGTCGCCAGGCCCATCAGTTCGGCGATTTCCTTGGTGGTCTTGCCTTGCCGGATAAGATTGGCCACCTGGGTTTCCGCTGGGGAAAGCCGGGCGAGTTCGACAGTTAATTTGCGGGTCAGGGGTGAGACGATGTCTTCGAGGTTGGATTCGATGACGCGCAGAAGGCCTTTTTCCTTCTGCCCAAGATTTTTGACCATCAGTTTGGCCAGATGGGGCCTGACAAGATCATTGATATTGACCAGTAAATTCTCTTCGAGTTCACGGCGGTCGTTGTCACGCTGCTTCAATAGCACCCTCAGAGCGGCGTTGACCTCTGCCAGGCTGGCAGACTGGGCCTCCAGCTCTTGGGTTTTATCCAGCAAAGATTTTTCGACCACTTTTCTTTTATTGAATTGCGATAATAGATTCCGATTGGCGTTCTCCAACTCTGCGGTGCGCTCCATTACACGGGTTTCCAATTGGCCGTGCGCTTTTTTAAGGGCCACAAGGGCGCTTACTTTGTCGGTGATATCGCGTCCGTAAATGTTTAGATAGCCAGTTTTCGTCGCGTCCGAAAGCACGAAAGAAAAAATATTACCTGAGGGTGAGCCTATCTCGAATTCTGATATTAACCCATCATCCGCGGCACCTTGCACCGCCCTGAGGATCGCATCCGGCAGCGGACTGTCTTTCTTCCAACCCATGCTCTGCAGCAACACTTTCGCTGATGTATTGGTATAAAGCAACTTCCCACCGGCAGAAATCCGCATCACAGGATTAGGGTTTTCTTCGGGAAACCGGGCAATGCTTTGAATCTCCTCCGCTACTAGTTTCTGGTCGGTAATGTCTCGAAAGGTTATCGCCAGATGTCCTGCGCGGGGTTGAAAGGCAGATAACACATAATACCGCCCCGTACTCCGATGGTAGTTTTCTATAAGCACAGGTTCTCCGGTCCGCGCCACAGAAGCCAGTCCATCGAACCAATGGTCTTCTGTTTCTGGCCAGATTTCTCGGATTCGTTTGCCTAAAAGGTGGCTGCGATCAATACCCATAATTATCTCATATGCGGGATTGACTTCCAAAAAACGCGCATCCACCAGTTGACCTTTTGTGTCTTGGATGACCTCGAAAAGTGCGGCGCCGCTGACCATCTCAGTAAACAGCAACCGGTATTTCTCCTCACTGTCAGATAGAACCTCGTTGGCTTTAATCTTTTCAGTGATGTCGGTAACCGCTGACCGGAATTCATGGTTTTTGTCTATTACCGATGGCCTAACGATACTTTCCATGAATACATTTAACTGGGTGCCGTCTTTATTCAAAAGTTTCAGCTCACAGCCATGCCGGTTTCCAGTTTCCAATACCTTCTGACGATGCAAGTAGAATCTTCTCTGGTTTTCATCATCGAGAAAGGCACTGAAGCCCCTTCCAATCAAATGACGACGCTCAATACCCACAAGGACGGCACCGGCCAGATTCACACCGCTTATCACACCCTTGGCATTGAAGGTAAAATATCCCACCGGTGCAAAATCGTAAAGGTCGACATATTTCTGGCGCGAGTCTTCCAGCTCGACTTGGGAGCGCCGCAACTCCTCATTCTGGAGCTCCAGCTCGATTTGATGGACCTGCAGTTCGTGAACGAGCCGCTGTATATCGTCGTCCGGGGTGGCCGGAAGCCTATCATTTCTTTCCTGCAAGGTTTCTTCCGCCTGCTTGCGCAAGCGATTGAGGGGCTTTGATCGGGAACGCTTAGCTTTCATAGAAAGGTCCGTTGTCAGTCTTTAATAGAAGTGGTTTCATAACCTCATCTAACACCCAATTGCGGTGTTGTGCCCCTCCTCAAATTACTCACATATCTCCATGTATGCTGCGTTTTTTCGTCGGCCCACGCCTTGCACTTGGGCGTGATCTAAGGTTTTGAAACCGCTTCTAATGACTTCAACCTTAATTGGTCACATCTTCGAATGCGAGCAGTACCAGATTTTCTTTCCCCGTCCCACGTTCAATTTTACGAGCGTTAAGCAGCATCTTTCTCTTACCGATTTTATCGAAGGTATGTTCGACTGGAAAATCTTCCATGACCATGGCTTCAACAACGACCTTTTCAAGCAGCTTCCTAAGGCTGGGGATTTCCCATTGCCGGTTCTGCAGTTCGAAAATATTACGCCCGGTGATAGCGCCGGAGCTGATCTGAAATTTGGCGTAAAAGGAAGGGTTAGTGGAGACGATATTCAATTTGCTATCGAGAACAAGCATGGGTTCGCGTAAGGTCTCGATGATGCTCTCGGCATAGGCGCATTGATCTTCCAATGCCCGGTTCAAATCGTCGATCTTGCCGGCGGCCACTTTTTGTCCGTTGATATCCAGAAATATGATCACCACCCCGTCGATGATATTGTCGATGGTACGATACGGTAAGATGCGCATCAGGTACCAGTGGCCCTTCTCAGTCTGTATTTCGACTTCCCGGTATACAAGAGTCTTGAGCACGTTCCGGGCGTCAGCCACCAACTGGTCGTATTTGAATCTGAAGGCGAGATGACGCAAGGGCCGGCCGATGTCGGTATCGATTACGTTGATCACCTTGGCGGTGTTCGCCGTGAAGCGCTTGATCTTCAGTTGCTCGTCCAGAAATACGGTCGGCACCTCGATACTGTCCATCAGGTTGCGCATGTCGTTGTTGGCCAGGGTAAACGCGTCGATCTTCTGTTGCAGCTCGGCATTGACCGTCACCAGTTCTTCGTTGAGGGATTGTTGCTCCTCCTTTGAAGTTTCGAGCTCCTCGTTGGCACTCTGCAGCTCTTCGTTGGTGGACTGCAGCTCCTCGTTGGTCGATTTGAGCTCCTCGTTGGAGGTCTCCAGCTCTTCGATCGTGATCTGAAGGTTTTCCCTGGTGTACCTCAGCTCTTCTTCGAGAGCCTCGATGGGTTGATGCGACTTTTTGCCGGCCGCCTTTTTCGCCGGAGCGATATTCTTCACTTTTGCGATAGGCAACCTTTCTTCGAACACCACCAGTAGCATGCCGACCGCGGAATTCGTCAGATTCAAGGGTTTTACGGTCAAATCAAACCTCCGCCAGCCGCCATTGTGCTTTACTTTCAAATCCTGCCTGACCACGTCACTTTGTTGAGCCAGGGCCTGACGAACCGCAAGGTGGAGTTCCGGCTTGAATCCTTCCCGGGCCATTTCCATCAGGTTTAGGCTGGCCTCTCCCGGTGCCGGTTCCAGAAAAGCACCGGTGCGCCCGTGGACGAAAAGAATGCCCCCCTTTTCATTAATTATCACACTGGGCGGAGCATAATTTTCCAGCAGGATTTTTTCCGTCATCCGGGACAGATTGAGTTCTGCTGGCCTGTCAGTGTTGGTATTGCGGCCGATATCGATCTTCGAGGGAAAAGGAAAATCGACCGCTGTATGATAGGCGGCCGCGGTTTGCTTGCGCTGGAAGATTTTCCACTTTTTATTTTCCACTTTGAAGAGATCGGTAAAGTTGCCGATGGTTTCTGAAGTGCCCAGAAACAGCATACCGCCCGGATTCAAGGCATAATGAAACAGCGGCAACAGCTTCTTTTGGATAACCGCTTCGAGATAAATCAGCAGGTTGCGGCAAGAGATCAGGTCCAGCTTGGTGAAGGGTGGATCGCGGATGACGTCCTGGGGGGCGAAGACCAGCATCTCGCGAATGTTTTTGTGGATGCGATAGGTAGCGCCTTCCTTTGAAAAAAAACGTTTAAGGCGTTTTTGACTCACATCTGCCGTGATGCTGGCCGGATATACCCCGCCGCGGGCCACTTCGATGGCATCGGTGTCGATGTCGGTGGCAAAGACCTGTACACCCAGATTAGTGCCGATTTCTTCCAGACACTCCTGAACCAGGATGGCCACCGAATAGGCTTCCTCGCCGGTAGAGCAGCCCGGCACCCACAACCGCAAACTACCGTTGTTCGATTTTTCCTTGATCAGATGTACCAGGCACTTCTTTTTGAGGGTCTCGAAGGCTTCGCTGTCCCGGAAAAAATTGGTGACCCCGATCAGAAGTTCTTTGAAAAGCAGTGTGACCTCCTGGGAGTTCTGTTGCAGCAGGCGCACATAATCGATTACCCGGTCGACCTGGTGCACGTTCATACGCCGCTCGATGCGCCGGCTGATAGTGGTGGGCTTGTAGAAGCTGAAGTCGTGTCCCGTGTGAGACCGCAGCAGGATGAATATTTTTTGCATCGAAAATGACAGCTGGCCGTCATCCGGCAATGTGGCCGGAAAGGTTTTCTGTTCGACATGCTGGATATACTTGACGAGCTGCAAGCCCATTTTATCCGGCGACAGGACGTAATCCACCACTCCGGTGGCGACAGCGCTAACGGGCATCCCATCGTATTTGGCCGTGTGGGGGTCTTGGACCATGGCCATGCCAAGCTCCCCCTTGACCGCCCGAATACCCAAGGTCCCGTCGCTGCCCATGCCCGAGAGGATCACCGCTATCGCCCGCTCGCCGGCATCCTGGGCCAGTGTTCGCAGAAAATAGTCAATCGGCAGGTGCGATGACGGTTCTTCGGTTGTATCCAGCAACTGCAGCGTTCCGTGCAGGATGGCCAGATTCTTGTTTGACGGGACGATGTAAACCGTGTCGGACTCGACAACTATACCGTCTCTGATTTCCCGCACCGGCATCAGGCTATTTTTCTGAAGCAGCTCGGGCATCATACTGACATGGGTCGGATCCAGGTGCGGAACCAGCACGAATGACATGCCGCTGTTCTTGGGCATGTTCTGAAAAAAGCTTTGAAACGCTTCCAGTCCGCCGGCCGAGGCACCTACCCCGACAATATAGGGGTTCTCTCTATTCTTTTGAGATAGCTTTAAATCTCCCTTTCGTTTTTTTGTGGTCGGGATTTTGCCGGCCGTCTTTTTGACTTTTGAATTCGACGGGCTCTTTTTCTTGCCGGCCATAATGAACTCCTTAATTTTAAAAAAATGATGGCCACTTTGAGAGTTTGAGAGAGGGAGTGAGCGATGATGTGCTGAACCTTTTATGGCATGAAAAGGCGTTTATTGCAACTTGTCGCCGGCGGAAAAACACTTGGTGGCGTAACTGCACAGATTGAATAGATTGTTGCGAACAGATCAATATCTGACCCAAAACCAGATTGGCGGAGGCTACACCCTTTGGTTGTTTTATACCGCTTTCCAGTAATAAATTCCGAAATACGGACGGGTGGTATAAGTCGTTGTAAGGAAAAACGTTCGAATAACGGAACGTTTTTCTGACAACCACTATACCTTACCGAAATGATGCCTTGGCCGTAAATTGTGAGATAGACTTTACAATTCCTGTCAGCATATTACATTTAGTATACAGTTACATTAGAAGATAAAACTACAACCTATCGTTATATTTACGTATTTTGTTTTATATACGATCTGGCATATAGCTTGCTTTATAACAATGATACAGAAAAGCCGAATGGTTCCTAACCACAACACCATTGATAAGAACCGCGTCGTTCCGTTTAATGCGGACGCAAAGGTTAACAATTAAAAAAGGGTTTTCGGATTCGTTCGGAAAGCGTTTCTCGGGTGTAAGTGCATCTCACATGAAAAACTGCGCTGCGGGAAACCACAAAATGAAAAAGGCAAGCCACAGATGGCTTGCCTTTTTCATTTCTTGTCGCAAGAAGAAGCATGATCTCTTGCGTTAGAAGCATTCAACAGCGAAGTCATTCTCGGTTGTGCAATGCCCCTTGAATCCGTTCTGACATATTCTGCTTATTTCGGTACTTCAGTGTGGGCGGGATAGCTGCCGAGAATTTTCAACGAAATGGTCAGTTTTTCCATTTTCTTGAGCACATCGGCAGCCTTTTCATCTTTTTGCGAACCTTCGAAATCGAGGAAAAAACAATAATTGCTCGGATCCGAGCGCAGCGGCATCGAAGCGATACGGGTCAAGTTAATATTGTTTTCGGCAAACAGGCGCAACACGGCATAGAGCCGTCCGGCTTCATGCGGGGTGGCAAAGATGATCGATGTCTTTTCACCGTTGCCCTCAAATGGCTCCCTGGCCAGCAGCAGAAACCGGGTGGTATTGGCGGGGCCGTCTTCGATGCCTTCCTTGATGATCTCGAGGTCATAGAGCTCGGCGCAAAGCCTGCTCGAAATCGCCGCTGCAGCCCGCGGATTTTCGCGGGCCAACATTTTCGCGGCTCCGGCCGTGTCATAGAAAGGTCGTGCCTCCAAATTGTTGCGCATGAGAAAATTTCGGCATTGTGCCAAAGCCTGGGGATGGGAATAGACCAATCGGATTTCACGATAATCGGTGGCTTCGGTTGCAAGAAGACAGTGCTTGACGAGGATCCTGGCTTCACCAATCACCTTCAGGTTTGTGCTCGTCAACAGGTCGTTGACCTGGGTGACGGCCCCTTCCAGGGAATTTTCCACAGGTACCACTCCAAGATCAAGGTACCCTTCTTCAACACCGCGGAAGACATCGACAAATTCAAGGCAGGGAATAAAGGCACCGCCGGGCATTAGAAGGCGGGCAGCCACCTCGCCGTATGCGCCATGCTCCCCCTGGAATGCGACCAGCTTTCGGTCCTCTTCCTGCAGGCGCTTGCTCTCCTCAATAATCGTTTTGAGCAGCTGCCGGGTAAACGAGCGTTCAACCAGGTCCAGGTTGAGACGTTCGGCACGGGTCAGGACAGCCTCCTCACGATTTGGATCGGTGACGTTCGCCTTGAACTTTTTGGATCTCAGGGCCATTCCCATTCGTTCCTGCAGCAAAACCAGAAGTTCCCGATCTATCTTGTCTATTTTTTTCCTGATTTCTTCGAGCTTCATTCAGTCACCTCACCTATTAAACGCCCGGTTAAATTATTCAGGCAGTTTTTCCATAAAAGCCTTGAGCGGTTTCACCCGTTTCATTAGCTCTGCGAACATCTGCGGTGTGAGCGCCTGGTCTGCATCGCTTAGCGCCGCCTTGGGGTTGTTGTGCACCTCGATGATCATACCATCGGCGCCAGCCGCCACAGCAGCCAGACTCATCGGACCGATCAGGCTGATACGCCCTGTGCCGTGGGTGGGGTCGACGATGATCGGCAAATGGGTCAGTTCCTTGATAGAGGGAACGGCACTGAGGTCCAGCGTGTTACGGGTGTATTTTTCGAACGTACGTATACCCCTCTCACAGAGGATGACGTTGGGATTTCCCTCGCTGAGAATGTACTCGGCACAGTTGAGCCATTCCTCCAGTGTCGAGTACATGCCGCGCTTTAAAAGCACTGGTCGGTCTGACCGGCCCACCTCTTTGAGAAGCGTGTAATTCTGCATGTTGCGGGTACCGATCTGGAGTATATCAGCGAACTCGGAAACCCAGGAAACGTCTCTCGGATCGATTACCTCGGTGACGATCGGCAGACCGGTCTCTTCCCTGGCCTTCTCGAGAATTTTCAAGCCCCGCAGACCCAATCCCTGAAACGAATATGGAGATGTGCGCGGTTTGAATGCCCCGCCGCGCAACATATCGGCCCCGGCAGCCTTGACGGCCCGGGCGGTTTCAAGGGTCTGCTCCTCGGTTTCGACCCCGCAAGGTCCGGCGATCACCACAAACTGGCGTCCGATTTCAATGTTACCCACCCGGACAACAGTCTTCTGCCCTATTTCTCCCGCTGCAAGTTTAAGATTTTTCATGGCTGATCCAATTGTTGATCTTGAGATATGAAGGTCAATTGTCCTCAAAGCAATGCACAGACCCTGCAAAAGGGGCAACGGTACATTCACCCATTTGTTTTATGAGGAAAAATTTGTTTATATCGCAGCTTTTTCCAAAAAGATCAAATTTATAATTACACATCCACTGTCGATTCTTCCACTTAATCTCAGAGTCATCGCGTTCTCATAACACACGCTGTTCATCGAGGAGTTCAATCTTGACAAGTTTCCAGTATTCATCGGTAGGCTTGATTATTACCTGAGCGGTGTATGTATTACACCGGTAATGAACATGATTTTGATGATGCACCGAACCGTACACATCCCAATTGGCGAAAATGCCGATGCTGCCATCCTTTTTACGGTCCATCGCTTCGATCGATTTGATATCCAGTTGTTGGATAATGGTCAGCGCCCCGTCGGCGTTTCCCATCCGCAGTTTTTCACGGTTCTGCAGATAGACCTCGCTTAAAAATTCACCGGCAACGCTGCGCGCCAAAGTATCGTAGACATCTTCATCCCTCTCAAGCATAAATGCCCGGTAGGTATTCAGCATCAGGCCCTGAAGAATATTTGCGGCCTCTGCTTTGGTCGGCGTACTTTGATTGATAACTTTGTCATAAACCGGTAACCGGCCCAGAGCATACCCGGATAACGCACCGGCGATGAGTGCAACCGTGCAAAGGAGAATTCCCCTGCGCCGAGCGTTGGGCATCAAACTGAGCCCAAGCGCCGCTGAAAGCAAAAGAGCGTATCGACAATGGTCGATGAACTGCAGTAAAGACCTGTGCGATTTTTTTTGTTCGCCGCCTGCTTGATGAGGGTCGGGAATCATTGCCGTGGTTTCGGTGGGACGCAGAACCACCCGGTGAATTGAGCCATCGGCCAATCGGATACGCACCAGGCCATCCGTCGTTGTCTGTTTGAGACCGTCTATGCTTATCTTGGTCCCGGCCAAACCGTCATTACCGCCAATCATATCCCACGTTTCGATAATGGCATCATTGGTCTTCACCCGCTTCTGAGGGGGGACGACGCGAAACTGTTCCGGAAAGGATGGTTTTAGGTCCTTCGGTATCCCCTGACCCAGAGGAACCTTCCAGACGACCCGGATATTGCCGGAAGATAATTCCTCGATATCCAGGTATACCGGACGGACATTGTCAGCCAGTACCGCAAAGGGGATGACAGAGAAGAGAAATAGCCCCCCAATAATGCATTTAATGATGGTGCAGCGTGATATCTTCAATTTAGACATGCCCAATACCTGATTCAATGACCTCTTCACACAGTACGCCCGCTCTTTTGGGGGTGTTCAATAAAACCAAATAAGATCGCACGCCTTTGCACCTGTGATTCATCTTCACACATCGGAATCGTAGGGCAATCCTTCCACCAGGACCTGATATCGAGAGCGTATCTCTTCATATACTTTGCGGGTATTTTCCTCCTGATTGGCGAACATCCAATCATTTCTGACCTGGTCAACAATCTCATCGAAGGCCGGCAATTTACCGTCTTGACGATCGTAAATGTAAACGGCGTGGAGTACATATGCCAACGCAATGGGTCCATACCACGCACCAGGCTTGAGGCCTTCGATTGTCCCAGCAAATTCATTACCAAACCGGTCCCTAATTTCTCTACCGCGGCAATTGTTGCAGCCGGTTGATAACATAGAGGGGTCTCCGAGTGCCTCCACCGTATTCGGATCGACGTTTTCTTTGACGAGTGCCTGTATCGCCTGTTTTGCCCCATCCACCCCTCGGTTATCTTTATTGAAATAGACATGCGTGAAGGTTATCTGTGGTGAAATCTCGTATTGGGCGAGATTCTCTTTATAGTATTGTCGCAGCTCATCTTCCGTGGGCGCGTTCATGGCCGATAGATCCTTGAACAAAAACGCCATCTTCTGGACCAGACGGCGGCGAACAACGATATCGCCTTCATCGAGGCCCATCGAAACGGCTTCACGGCTGAGAATTTGCTCGCGGATGAGCTGGTTGACCTGGCCTTTCAAATCCTTTCCAGTGGGTTCACGACCCATCTGCTTGTTGAAAAGGGTCCGCATCCATTCGATATCAGCCGAAGATATCTCCACAAGATATGGATCATTGAGATTGGCTTTCGGTTGTCGATCCAGTGCGGCATGCAGCCCGAACACAGCCAGTCCGAGAACGAAAAAGTGAATTAGCGGTTCGCGCCATAATCGCTGAGGCTTTTTGCCGCCCTTATCAGCAGCCTTCTTATTCGAAAAGCGCAATTTAGAAAGCATTACTCTTTCCTCCACATTTCTATGTCCTAAATGACGCCGGCTGCAAGCGAATGATTGCAGCTCGCAGCCAGCATTCTCTTTTCTTCCGATAACTGAGGAACGAAGTATCCACCATAGGAGACTGTGACAGACGGAACTTTATAGAAGGCATCTCAAAAAAGTTTTTTAGCCCAATCTCTGCGTTGGCTCATCGCTTCAAGTCCTCGACATACTTCATTATGCCTGCGGGCTGCGACCCACAGAGAAGGATCTTTCAGGCGGGAAGTCCTGCACAGCGGGGAATCTCGGATCCGCCTTGACCTTGGGCCAAAATCCTAAATTTGAGATAGCTTCTAGATTCAATGGTCTCCGGCAAAGCCGGAAGAATGGCTTGTGAATCGCTCAAAGCGGTCTTTTTAGTGGCTGTCAAAAGATCGTTCCGTTCTTCGAACGTTTTTTTCTAAGGCCACTTATACCAACTTTCCGTATTGACCATCTTTTTTTTGAAAAGCGGTATAAAACCATTATTTCGGGCAACCAACCGCGGTAATTGAATTATAATAATCATCTTTTCGGGATTTCGTTAACTTCTGGAACTGTCAAACTTTGGAAGTCTCCCCAGCACAGCTTGGGGTTTAACGATGATTATTATGAATCAGAATTGGAGGGCCTATCCTTCGTTAACCATCCAACAGTTGCTGACATCAATGAAACCATCCCAACGATTGGCATAAGTAGTAATAGGAATATGAAAGCGCCAATGGCAGGTAAACCGAACGCTATGAGGATTATGGAATAGTCAACGGTTTTCGCACAGATGTTTTCACCGTTAAAAAACACCCAATCGGCCACCGCTGCGATGGGTAAGGCGAATAACGCAATGAGAAACACGACCAGGTATCCGTTCGATGGTGAATGTCCATCAGATTTTAAAAGTCCAATTTTGTCCAAGGATATGAAAAGAATGTAAATGCCAAAAGGCAGAAGTATGAATGGTATGGTTGAGATCCACGGGTATGAATAACCGAGCCCAGGACCGGCCCAAAAAGGTAAAGAACCAGTGCTCGTAGCAGCGAGACAATAAAGAGCCATAGATAGCCTCTTCTTTGAAGGGAAAATGCCCTTCATGGCCAAGAAGAAAGGATAACCAGTCAAATAGGCTAAACCGGTGAATATCAATGATGATTCATAGACCCCATACTGCTCGATGAGTCCCACAAATACATAAGTACGAATTGCTTCAAGCATATGAGGCATTGATCACCAGTGAAATGTATTTTGGGCCTTGAATGAAGGAAGACTTCTCAAACTTCAGGCAGAAACACCGAAAGTTAAAAAGTCAGGCACTTCGGGGTTGTCACCATCCATAGTGGTGCCTCATCAACCTTTTCCCATAACCGTCACCTCATCACTGGCCTTCCATATCCTATAACGAACTTCAACGCCATCCGGCACATACACCACGATGGGCAGACGGCTGTTGTAGCGGATGAGATATGGTTCACCGCCGATTGTGATGAACCGGTCTACTTTTGGTGCATTGGGATCGACCGCTATCAGCGTGCCGCCCATCGGGCCAAGTTTTTTGATCGTGTGAAGAGGATACCCCCAGCCCTTGATCGTTTCCTTTTCAATATGACCGCCGAAAAAGTACTTGTTCACTTCGTCAATCTGAACCGTTTTGCCGACGATCAGCTCCACCTTGAAAACAGATTCATCATCCTGCTTCGGAAGCTGCAGGACATATCGAACCATTCCCTCTTCTGCCGAGGGAAATGCCTTCATGGTGTCCGTCGCTTGGGCAGATATCACTGCAGTAAAAAACGAGAAGAACGCGATTGAAAACACCGTACTCATTTTTCCCCCTCATAACGAACAGTTGATATTCTGATTCCAAAGAGTAGAAGTGGTTTATTTTCGAGTCTTAGGATCTCTTTTTATACCACCAAATGCTCTACAGCTCTTTGCCGGCCCCTGTTAATAGTAAAATGGTTATCGTGAATAACGATATTCTAAAGAATAAAACGGATCTGAATTTTCTCATAGGGAATAGCCGCCTGAATTGAAGAAAGTCATAGGGATACTTAATTGAAAACGGTCAGTTTCGGTTGAAATTCATCGTTAAAAATCGTGGATAGTAAATGCGATCGTTCTGAACGACGTGCTCAAATTTGAACGAATTCGTCACATACGTCAGGACCACCCCGTCACCATTCAGGTGGGGATGCGCTTTAGCGGCATAGATCATGATATCTGTCATGTGGTGTTCTTCAGGCAGATAAAAACGATTGAGCGGACTCCATGGGCCTGTTAGCGTTTTTGCCCATCTCATTCCAATCCAAGCAGGGCCGAAACCGACAGTTTGAATCTCCAAGAATTGGTCAATTTCAGGTTCGTAATGGATGCTAAACTCGCTTTGTCCTTCAGCTATTACAGGTACCGATGGACCGTCAAGTTGCGAGGCGACCTTCCAGCCGTTATCCGATCCGGCCCACCACTGCGGTCGATCGAGGTTTCCGAGGACAACATCCGATAAGTGCCAACGCACCGCATGAATATCGCGTGTCGCTGGCTGATATCCAAAGGCATAAATGTAATTTTCTCGACGTAGGACGCTACCGGATCCCACGAGCACCCCAAAATTTTGCGATGGTTCTTCCAACCACAATACTTTCCAGTGTGAAGGCGGGGACTGTAAATCAGATATGATAACACCACGCCATCCTATCGCATCAAAACCGAGTTCGTTATCGGCGCTTCGTATAACCATCAAGAATACCAACAGTTTTGAATCGAGGCGGATGCCATGTCCCGGCCAATGCCAGGTGTCACTCTTTTCCGGAAAGAAGGCCTCAGGTTGCAACTGCGAACCTCTCCAATAAAATTCCATGGTCGCCTTTGACGGATCATAGCCAGTCTGAATGCCGATGGTGTTTCTCACGACTGAAGATTCGCTTCTGAGGCGATTGTCGTTTGTAGCAATGAAGCTATCGCCGAAAAGCCACAAGACACGTCCGTCTTTCAAGTCGATAGAATAAGCGTCATCAGCTCCCAGCCAATGCGGGTCAACTCTAAATAAGTTGTCAGCCTCTTCCCATGTCTCGGTATTAACAGAATTTACGACGGAGAAAGACTGTTCCTCGATGTTGGAACAGCCGCAAATAACTGCGATCAAGACCGCCAAACAGATCGAAAACGATATTTGCCTGTACTTCCTTACTATATAATCAGCCCAAAAATTTCCCATCACACGATTATATTACTTACCGATCATGAAAAATTTAACAAGAACCAAACCCGCAACGAATCCACCGATGTGGGCGCCATAGGCCACCCCACCGCCCGATCCGCCACTGAACATACCCAGCGAGCTGATCAGCTGAAACGCAAACCAAACCCCAATGGCCACCAGGGCCGGCACCTCGCTGACAAAGCGAACGATCAGCACACGCACGCGCCGTTTCGGGAACAACAGAAGATATCCTCCCAGTACACCGGAAATCGCTCCGGAAGCCCCCAGGCTGGGAACGAGCAGGTCGGCGTGCAGGGCCGCGCTGGTGAAAACATGCGCCAGCGAAGCCAGCACGCCACATGTGAGGTAAAAAATGAGGTAACGCAGGTGGCCCATCAAGTTCTCGATGTTGTCACCGAAGATGTGAAGGTAGAGCATGTTACCCAAGAGATGCATGAATCCGCCGTGCATGAACATGGATGTCAACAGCGTCAGGTAAACCGACAATGGTGTTACCCCCAGTCCGGGAACCCGGTAGCGTTGTCCGGAACCCGAGTCACTGACGATGCTATCCTTGGTAACAACGTCGGTACCGGTGAGAATTTCTTGCGGCACCGTCGCGTAGGAATAGGTGAACGGTAGGTTATTTCCCATACCCTGCAGAAAGAAAAACACCAAAATATTCAGCCCGATCAACGCAAAGTTGACAACCGGGCGAATTTTGCGGTCGGAATTGTCGTCACCCAATGGTATGAACATCAATCAGCTCTTCGTTATTACCCTAATTGAGCGTAAACAAAATCGAGATAAAATAGCAGAATTCATATCTCAGCGCTGGTGGAGATAATTAAATGAAGCCGAAAATTCAATATACTCATTGAAATAGATCTATTGTGATCGTTCTCGGTTTTGTTTACGCTCATTTAGGGTTATAGTTTTTAAGACTAGCAACTATTTGAGACGCTGGGGCGGTTTTATCTCAAATCGCCAGCCGGATTTGAATCGTTTGTTCAAAAAAAATTTCCTTGTGTACCACACGTTCAACCGTGTTACACATTCAATACCTTTTCCAAA
>Ga0316198_10000308_pt1 | contig 24490 bp, 17 predicted proteins | sample OudBieAanoxic_MG_FD_204935 | JGI IMG/M metagenome (GOLD analysis project Ga0316198, IMG submission 204935) | Coastal sediment microbial communities from Oude Bieten Haven, Netherlands - site A anoxic | ecosystem: Environmental > Aquatic > Marine > Coastal > Sediment | place: Netherlands...
CGACTTCGCGATGGACGATCGCGACACGGCGCGGGACTTCTTCACGCGCCTAATCAGCCTCTACAAGAACCTCAACTACAGCCCGGATGATTCCGCGGAACACACTCGCTACTTGCGGGAAATCCGAGACCTGGTCGATTCGAAGCGGGTGAAGGTCGCAGACGGGGCCCAAGACGTCACGATCGCCGATCTGCCCTCCCCTGGTACATCTAGCCAACGCGGAGAGACTTCGCGTTCTTGACGACGATCTCATGGACAAGAGCGCGGAGCTCGCGCCGAGTATCCCTCGGGACGTCTCGATACTTCTTCTGAATCTTCGAGAAGGTCTTGCTGAGCCGACGTCGGGAGGATGTGTCGAGTTGATCTAGGACTTTTGGGCCGTGCTCGGTCGGTTCCGGGAGTTCTTTTTTGGCGTGCGCCCAGGCCTGAATACGGTCGAAGTGGTCGAGCGCTCTTGCAAGAAGTACGAAAGGGAAATTGAGCGAAGGGTGCGGCCCGACGCGAACTCTGTAGCCGTCCTTGGGGTTTCGCATGGCCGACACGGCCTGCTCGGTCATGTTGGACGCGCTCGCAAATCGGCGTGTGAGCTCGTAGATCCCCACCCCGAGCCCGCCGAGCCCGCCGAGTACCGTCCCAGCAAACACGGACGCGAAACCCACGGCAGCGTCCACCGCACCACCCGCCGCAGCTCCGGTCAGCGTCGTCAGCGTCAGGAGCGTCTTTGGCGGGAGCCCCATGACGTCCCAGGTTTCCTTGGCGAAGAGGTCATCGTGCGACTCCAGTTCGATTTCCGTTTCGGGTGACCAGCCATCGAGACGGTGCAAATAGACCTCGGCGATCTTCCGGTGCGCTTTCCTTTCGATCAGGCGAAGCTTGTCGTGAAACTCTCGCTCGAGCCGGGATCTCTCGTGCGGCAAGGCGTGTTCATCGGGGAGCACGACACTCAAATGCAGCGTGAGTGCGTCCAGCATCATGTCAGAAATGATGTTGGACACTTGGTAGCGCCGGTGCTCTTCCTGCACCCGCAAGGCATCGACGCCTTCGACGATGGGGCGCTCCCATGAAGGCTGCAAAGTGGCAAAGGCCTCGAGGAGCTTGCGTCGCTCTTCCCAGGTCACCGCGTGGGCGTCGAACAGCCTGACGAGCTTGAAGTACTGATTGAGCGCGCGCCTCCAGTCTTCGATGTACTCACCTGAGCCGCTTCGGTTGATGAGCGCCATCGCCGGCTGTCCGGTGTAGCGCAGAACCTCCATTTCCGTTTCGTAGTTCTTTCGGTAGGGCTCGTCACCATTGACTACGTAGAGGATCGCCGCGCCATCCAGAATGGGTCGAAGCAAGCGCCGCTCTTCCACGAAGTCCTCGCTGCCCTCAAACGCGTCAACGAACTCGCGTACGCGTTGGACCCGATCAGCGGCGGTGACCTCCCGCTGCTTGATCCAGTGAAGCGCCCGCGGCGCATCTTCAAATCCAGGTGTATCGATGACGGAGAACAGGACTCGATCGTCGACCTCGACGTCATAGCGGACACATTCGGTCGTCGTACCGGGTCTTGGGGAGATCTTGACCGCGTCGTTCTCGATCAGGCTCGCGATGACGCTCGACTTGCCCTTGTTGACTCGACCGACCACCGCAAAGCGCGGAATTTCGACGCTTCGCTTGGTCATAGCGCGTCCAATGCAATGTACGGATCGGCCAGCTCGGCCAGGTACCCGGCCCAGACCTCACGCTGCTCATCGTTGCCACCACTGGTCAGCAAGACGTAGATCTTCCGGCTAGAGTGACCGTGAGCTCGCAGGGACTGAATCAAACGTTTGAATGCGCGGTCGGGGGCGTTCCAGGGCTCGGCGAGTAGCAGCACCGGCTGCTTGCTGCCCTCGAGTCGCCTGAGCAGGGCTTCGTCCTCGCTATGGTCGTGGCCGCCAGCGCTTGCGATGGGCGGCTCGACCAGCGCGCCGAACCTCGCGCGCAAGCGCTTCAAGAACGCGTCGTCCGAAATCTCGGCGTCTCGCCAGCGAACCGCGATCGCCGGCTCGTCTTGGCTGAACTGCTGCGGTCGACCCAGGGGCTGATGCCCTTCGCCGAGCGGCGCGACATTTCCCGGGTCGTCCTCCTGTACGCGGCGCACCCGAGGATTGGTGAGGCGCACGATGACTTCGGCTTCTTCGGGCGTGTCGAATGAGAGCTTGGCAAAGGCGCGATTCATTCCCACGCGACCCCAAAGAACGAGCACGAGCCTCGGAAACAGGCCGTACACCAGCAAGCACAGGAGGAGAAAAGGCCACCATCCACCCGCCAGGGCGGCGTCTTGAACGCGCGCGCCCGCCGGCGCGTTCACATACGCCGAGTCAATGCGGAAATACTGTGTCGCGTGGACCAGATCAAGCGATGGAACGGCGTCGGGCAACCAGAGTCGCCACGGCACAGCCAAGCCTTCGCAGAATCGCTGAAGCCCCTCCGCTCCGACCTGCAGCGTCGTGCTCCAAGCGAAGGCCAAATCAGTAAATGATACGGCCGCGATGAAAGTCGCAATCGCGCCGACGTTGAACGCGACGGCTCCGACCTGCATGCCCCGAAACAAAACCCAGCGCTCTACCCCGCCGTACAGGGAACGCCTTGCCAGAAGCCGTCCGGCATCATCGGCGCCGACCATCTTTGTGATCAGCTTTCGGACTAGTGCGCTCAAGGGGAAGTTCGCGAGAAACCCCGGGGAGGATCGCGACCAGACAAAGGCGATGATCGTTCCGAGCAAATTGAGCCACTGAACGATCACAAACACGCCGAGCACCACCAAGACGTTGATCGGGTGGTCACCGGTGAACTGCAAGACCGCAAGCGCGACCATGGCCCCGATCAATCCGAACAGCGCAAAAACGACCCAGTTCGCGAGGAGCTGCGCGCGCTCGACCCGTTCACCGGTGGTCGGGTCCTCGCTTCGGCGCTGCAGCGACGCCAGCCAACGGGTCACGAGCTCCGGGGCCGTCCTCGGATCGTCCTGCCAGCGCAACGCGATCGCGCGATCCCTAGCGATGAGCTCCTCGCGTGGTCGATCCCGGTCGGACGCGAGCTGCACCTCGAAATCGATCAGCTCCGCGAGGCCGAAACGACCCTGGTTTGAATGTCGCTCGGGCGCCGTCACGGACCGAATTCGTACTATATGCCCGGCCCGACGCCAACCGACCTCCGTTGGGGCGGCAGCGGCAGCTCGGACACCGCGGCTGCTGCGTTCGAGCGTCGTTGGCGCCTACAGATCCTGAAGAAGAGTGAGCTACCCCACGCCGGCTCCCGGGGTTTGGGCTTGTGGTGGGAACCCTGCACCGCGAGAATGAAGGAATGGGGGGTAATCGTGTGATTTCGAGTTGGGCTCTGCTCTGCTTGGCCACCCTCCTGGTAGCTACGGGCTGCCGTGGCGGCAGCAGCGCAGATCTTGGACCGGATGGCGGTACGGGCACCGACGCTGGCACGGCGGATTCGGGAACGATGGAGCCTGAGGACCTTCCCGAGATGCTCGTCCAGATCACAGCACCTAGGCAGGGCGCGTTTCTCGAAGCCGCATCGGTGCAGGTCGAAGGCACGAGTGAAAACGCAGAAACGGCCGCCATCTTCACGCTGAACGGTGTCACGGTCACACCTGACACGAACGGCGATTGGTCCGTGCAGGTGCCGCTGGACGCAGAAGCGGTGGCGAACCCGATTCTGGCAGAGCTGTTTCGCTCCGAAGACGGCGCGATGGTTCGAGATCGTGTGACGGTGATAGCAGGCAGCTCCGTTGCCGACGGCGACTTCAGTGAGGAGGGCCTTGCGGTTCGCATCAATGATTCCGCGCTCGATTCCATCGAAGGATTTTTGGCTGACTCAGTCGCAAGTGAGCTCGATCTGGCCACCTTAATCCCGGTTGGCACACGGGTCATCGACAACGACTGCTTCATCGATGGCGGGTTACTCGGCTGTCTGGGCCGGGCCAGCGTCGATGTCGCGGCACCAGCCCCGAGCTTCGCCTCGCTGGGCCTTCAGCTCGATGCCAAACAGGACGCCTTGGCCATCGACACCACGGTCACGGAGATCGTGATCCATCTCGACATCCTCGGAAGCGGTCTAGTGCCCGACTGCGGGCTTACGATTACGGCAAGCGAAACCGGCATCGCCTCGAGCTTCGCTCTGCAGCCAGACCCGACAGAGCCAAGCAAGATCGACGTAAACTCCCTCGGTGCGCCGGTTCTGTCATTCAGCGGCTTCGTCCCTTCCTTCTCCGGGGCCTGCGATGCGCCGATTATCGGCGATATCATTCAGGCGGCGCTTCCTGACTTGGAGCCGCTTGCCACCGACGCTCTGGCGGCCGTTCTACAAGACCCGGATGGCCCCGGTCCGGCGGACGATCCTCTCTCCGACGCGGCCGAGCTCGCCTTGGCGGACCTCTCCATCGCCGGGTCGCTCGGCGACGCATTCATGGCCAGTCTCGACGCCCCGTTTTTCGCCATTCCCATCGACGAGGCGGGTATGACGTTGGGATCGGACGGTCGCGTCATGTCACTGATGGTCGCCGAAGGCGCTCCGGACCTCAGCGCCTCGTACGACGTGGACACGACGTTTCCGGTGTTCGACGGCAACACGCCGTCGGGTGCCCCCTTCGGCGTGGGGATCTGCCTTTCGCCATCGTTTTTCAACCAGCTGTTGAAGTCGATCGTCGAAGGCGGTTCGCTGAGCTCGGAGATCACGGACCTCGATTCGCTCGCGCTCAATGCGGCGAGCCTGAGCCTTCTGCTGCCCGGGCTCGAGATGCTACCGCCGACGACGCCAATGAAGCTCGTGCTCGCCCCCGAGCTCGCCCCGTTGATGACGGGCGCCCCGGGCCCCCAAGGAGAGCTCGGGGAGCTTTTGTTGCCGCACTTGAGGGTAGACGTGCGCGGAACCGACGACATGGTGTACGCGTCTTTGGTGGTCGACATTCGCGCAGGTCTCGACATGGAGGTCGACGGCGAAGGCAACCTGACGATGGTGTTGGCACCGCCCTTGCCCGAAGATGTCGCGGTCACGCTGCTTTACACATCGGTGGGCGGCAACGAAGCCATCATTCAGTCGTTCGTGCCCAACCTGATCGCGGACGCGCTGCCTGACATAGCCGGCGCACTGGGCTCATTCCCGCTGCCGTCGCTACTGGGGCTGGAATTGAACATCATCGAAACAGCACGTGAAGGGATGTTCTTCTCGATCTACGCAGACCTCCTGGCGCCCTAAGAGCTCCCCTGCTCGACTCGCGCGAGGTCGGATGCGGCGCAGCGCGAGCTACGACCCGGAGCTTCTGCTATTGCCCCAGCGCTCCTCCGGGAGCAAATCTCGAGAGTAGCGTTAGGGAGAACCATTCATGCTGCAAAAGGACAAGACCCCTGAGCACAAGGCGTTTCGCGAGACCGTTCGCGCCTTCGTGCGCAAAGAGCTGGTACCGAGGGCGCGCGAGTTCGACAAGATGGGCCGGCTCGACAAGTCGCTCTTCCCCAAGATGGGTGAGCTCGGGATGCTCGGTCTTCGCTATGACGAAGCCTATGGCGGCGCCGGCCTCGACTGGTCGTACACCGCCATCCTCTGCGAAGAGCTCGGACGCGCTGACAATGTTGGCGTGATGACCGGCATTTCCGTCCACACGGACATGGCGACGCCGTCTCTTCATCGCTTCGGCAGCGAAGAGCTGAAGCAGAAGTACCTGGTGCCCGCCATTGGTGGCGAGATGGTCACCGCAATTGCGGTGACCGAGCCGGACGCAGGCTCCGACGTTGCAGGCATCCGGACCCGGGCGGTCCGAGACGGCGACGATTGGGTCATCAACGGCTCCAAGATCTACATCACCAATGCCGCCACTGCGGACTGGCTCTGCCTGCTGGCGGTGACTGACCCCGACGCCGGCCATGCGGGCTTCTCACAAATCATCGTGCCGACGAGTACGGCCGGCCTGTCCTATGATCTGCTCGAGAAGATCGGCTTTTGGGGCTCCGATACAGGGCTCTTCTTCTTCGAGGATGTCAGAGTTCCGGTCTCCAACACGATCGGTCAAATCGGCGCAGGTTTTGCGCAGCAGATGATGCAGTTCCAAGCCGAACGGCTCGTCGCGACCATCGGGCTCATCGCCTACTGCGAGGAGCTCTGGGAGACCACATGCGACTGGGCCCGGGAGCGCAAGCTGTTCGGCAAGACTCTGATGTCGATGCAGAACACCCAGTTCAAGCTGGTTGAATGCAAAACGCTCCTGACCACGGGTAAGCTCATGAACGATGCCTGCGTCGAAGCGCTCATCAGGGGAGAAGACGCCACAGACCTCATCTCCATGGCCAAGCTCCACGTGGGCCGCGTCTGCCGGCAGGTTGCAGACGTATGCTTCCAGCTGCACGGTGGCGCCGCCTACATGAAGGAGAGCATGGCTGGGCGCGCATTTTGCGACACACGCATCGCTAGCGTCGGCGGCGGCAGCGACGAGACGATGATGTACTACCTCGCCAAACGCTGGCGGCTCTCATAGGCTACGGGATTCGACGCCAAGGAGCCGGATCATGACCAAGGCACACGATTTCGAGCTGAGAGAAGTCATCACGCCGACCCGTGTCGCACGGGCCGGCATGAAAGTAGCCGACGTGTTTGAAGAATGCGTGGCGCGCCGGGTTCCCGGCATCCCCTTCTGCAACGAACGCAACGAGGTGGTGGGCAGAGTGTCCCTTCGCCACACGCTCAAGATGACCTGTGTTCCGGAGTACATGGTCAAAGGTGCACATCTGCTGGGCGACGTGATCGAAGCGATCCGGATACCCGACTTGTGGGCCAAGGAGGTATTGCAGATGCCCGCCGAGCACTTTGTGCTAGCGCCGCTGGCGATCGTGACATCCGCGGCCCCCGTGGTGAAGACCCTTGCCATGATGGAACAGTTCAACAGCAGCTATGCGTTTGTCATCGATGAGGGTGTGTACAAGGGGATAGTTACCCGCATGTGGATTGCGTCGCTGATGCTGAAGGTCCAAGAACGCTGAGCCGTGGACGTAGCAGCTACTTCCCTCGATACGAACATGTACATCGCGGCAGGCATTCTGCTTGCAGCGTACGCCCTCATCTTCAGTGAGGTTCTGCACCGTGCCAACGCCGCCATCATCGGCGCGGTCGTCATGATCGGGGTCGGCATGGCCCGGGGCTTCTATTCCCAGGAAGCCGCCCTTAGGTCCATCGACGCCAATACGATCCTTCTGCTCCTTGCAATGATGCTCGTGGTGGCCATGCTGCGCCCTACCGGCGCCTTCGAGTACGCGGCGATCCGATTGACCAAGCTAGCGGGTGGGCGACCCATGCTGCTGATGGTCTACTTGGGTCTGGCGGTGAGCGTGATCAGCATGTTCCTCGACAACGTGACCACGATCATCATGTTCGCGCCGCTCACCGTGCTGATCACACGCATCCTGAAGCTCAACCCGATGCCCTATTTGGTCGCTGAGGCCATGCTCTCCAACATTGGCGGGGCTGCGACCCTAGTCGGCGACCCTCCCAACATCATGATTGGCAGCGCGGGCGGCCTTAGTTTCAACCAGTTCCTCCTGCACATGGGCTTGCCCATTGCCCTGGTCTGGGTCGTGACGACAGGGCTCTTGCTACTGCTGTTTCGCAAGCAACTGGCGAGCCATCCGGTCCTCAAGCCCATCGATCTGAATGAGGGCCGCGCCATCCGAGACATGCCCGCCCTGAGGCGAATTCTTGTCGCGCTGGGCCTGATCATCGTGCTGTTTTTCACTCATCACCGCCTGCACATGTACCCGGCTTTCGCCGCATTCGTCGGCTTGACGCTCGCCCTGGTATTGCTGCGCCCCTCGCCGGACAAGCTCTTTGGCGAGGTGAACTGGTCGGTCTTGGTCTTCTTCGCCGGGCTCTTCGTCATCGTGGGTGGTGTCCAAGGATCCGGCTTACTCGACCTGGTCGGCCACAAGCTGGCTGCTCTGGCCAAAGAGCCCGGAGAGCCCCTGATCGCCGCCTTGATTCTCATGTGGATCTCCGCCGCGCTCAGCGCGGTCGTCGACAACATCCCCTTCACCGTGGCGATGATACCGATCATCCTCGGCTTGGAGTCCCAGGGGGTCAACATCACTCCACTCTGGTGGGCATTGGCGTTTGGCGTCGCCCTCGGCGGCAACGGAACGCACATCGCGGCAACGGCGAATATCATCGTGGTCACCGAGTCCGAGAACTGCGGTGTTCCAGGAGCCCGGATCACGCCACGGAATTGGCTGCAATACGGCCTGCCCGTCACCTTCCTGAGCCTTCTGATGGCCAGCCTTCTGTACGCCCTGTTCTTCGATTTCTTTCTCTGAGCGCCAAGCGCCTCTGCGATTCGCCATCCGGAGTCATCCGCGCTGAACAGGTGAGCGCCTGGTGCTCCGGGCACGCTGGTATGTTATTGAAATTACATGGGGGCAGCTGCGGTCATTCCATTCCGCACCAAGCTCACGGTCCTCGGCGCACTTCTCACGATCTTGCCGCTGACGGCTCTGGGTTTCGCCTTGATGAGCAAGGCAAGCGAGACGGTGCGCACGATGACACGCGAGTATCAGCTCTCCGTCGCTGGCGATTTGTCGCGCACGATCGAATCAGAGCTCGGAGAAGCGGAGAACGGCCTAGAAGCGGTCGGACGCGTCCTGACGAACATCGATCTGCCGGAATCAGTAGCGATCCAGCTCGCGATCAACCTCGTCGCCGCCCATGAAGCGATCGACCACGTCGCTGTCTACGCCCGCGACGGCGAGCTGGTCGACGTGATTCGTGAAGCCGGCGCTCGAGAGATCAAGCCGCCAGAGCAGCTCTCCGAGGAGATCCGTGTGGCCGCAAGCGCGGAAAACGTGGTCACAGGTGCAGCTGTCCCAGCTCCGGAAGGCCCACGAGTCCTGCTCGTGCTGCCCATTCGAAAAGCAGATCTAGTGACCGGCTTCGTCGGCAGCTTGGTTTCGCTCCGGCGCGTTCAGCAACGGGTCGAGCAGTTGTCGATCGAGCGCTTCGAGGGGCTGCCCGGCTCGATTTTCGTCGTCGATGACGACATGCGCATTCTCGCGCACGCCCGGATCGAAGAGTCACGAGAGCTCGCCTCGGCACGCGGGGCAGGCGCACTCGAAGGCATCGAGACCAGCAGATTCGCCGGCGCAATGGTGAAGTCCGGGGAGTACGTCGAAAGCGACGGAACGGAGATGGTCGGCACCGTGAGCGGCCTTCAGACTCGCCCCTGGGCCATCGTGACGCAGATTCCGCGGGATTTCGCTTACGCCTCGGTCAACACCATGCGACGTGTGGTTTTCGTGGTGAGCCTAATCGCAATCATCATCGCCTTGATGGTGGCGTTCGCGGTCGCGCGTCAGATCACTCGGCCCATCCAGCAACTCTCGATGTTCGCGGACGACCTTGCCAATCGCCGTTTCGACCGTCGGGTCACCGTGAACACCCGCGACGAGCTGGCGGTCCTCGGAGACGTGCTCAGCTCGGCCGCTGCTGATTTGCAGGCCAGCGAAGAGCGCATTCGCGAAGAAGAGGCGATACGGCGCGACCTGCGACGCTATCTCGACGCCGATCTGGTCGACAGGGTCGTTCGTCGCGAACAGGACATGGCGCTCGGCGGCGAGCGGCGCGAAATCTCGGTGCTCTTTGCCGACGTGGTCGCGTTCACTCCCATGGCGGACTCGCTGGCGGCCGAGGACACCGTCGGCCTCCTCAACGAGCTGTTCACGATCCTCACCGAGATCGTGTTTCGCTACGAGGGCACGGTCGACAAGTTCATCGGGGACTCGGTGATGGCGATATGGGGCGCACCTCAGCTGCAGCCGGACCACGCTGCGCGAGCCATCGCGGCTGCAGAGGACATGATGCGCTGGCTCGAGGCAGGCAATCAGGGTTGGCGGCAGAAGTTCGGCGTTACCGTCGAGTTGGCGATCGGCATCAACTCCGGACACGCGGTCGTAGGGAACGTGGGCTCCGAAACCCGCATGCAGTACACGGCCATCGGAGATGTGGTGAACGTCGCTGCGCGGCTCGAATCGATCGCACGGCCGCAACAGATTCTGGTGACACAGGCCACCAAGGGCTCCGCCGGAGCTGATTTCGAGTACACTTCACTGGGTCCGAGGCAGCTCGAGGGCCGCCGCGACCCTGTGAAGCTTTTCGAGGTGCGGGTATGAATCGAGGCGCTCGATGAGCCAAGGGGACCTCGCGCCGGGAACGGTCATCGCCGACCGATTCGTGGTGGAGCATCAGGTCGGCGCGGGCGGCATGGGAAAAGTCTATGCCGCCAAGCAACTCGGGCTCGAGCGCTCGGTCGCGATCAAAGTCATTTCGCCGGAAGACGCTGCGAAGCCCATGGCACGGCGGCGCTTCGAGCGGGAAGCGCGCGTGGCATCCGCGCTCAGGCATCCGAATGCAGTCGAGATCTACGACTTCGGAACGCACGGCGACACGATGTACCTGGCGATGGAGCTTCTCGACGGCACGAGCCTTCGTTCCCTCGTCGACATCGACCTGCCGCCGCTCAGCCCACGCCGTGCGTGTCAGATTGCCGCGGACGTGGCTGACGTCCTCGCCTCCGCTGCTTCCATCGGACTGATTCATCGCGACCTCAAACCGGAGAACATCATTCTCGACCGCACCCGAGACGGAGAGCGAACCGTGGTGGTCGATTTCGGTCTCGCGTACATCCTCGAAAGCGAGGAATCGGGTCGGCTGACACGCGCCGGCGAGGGCCTCGGCACACCCGACTACTTGTCCCCGGAACAAGCTCGAGGCCTGAGCCTCTCCCCGGCCTGCGACATCTACTCGCTCGGCTGCGTGCTCTACGAGATGCTGACAGCGAACCCACCGTTCGATGGGAAGAACGCGGTCATTTTGTCGCAGCATCTCTTCGTCGCCCCAGCGTCCGTTCGGGAGCGTTTCCCGGAGATCCAAATCCCGAGCTCCCTCGACGAGATGATTCTTCGGATGCTGGCCAAATCGCCGGTGGACCGTCCCTCGGCGCAGGCGGTCTTCGAGACCCTGCGCTTGCTCGACCCGAACGCGCCTCAACGCAAGGGAGCAGCATCGGGAGAACGGCTGCTCGGCAGGCCGGCACGCATGGTCTCGGCGCCTCCCATAGAGGCCGAGGGCGCCACGATGGATGGGGACCTGTGGTTCGGGGCCGACATCAAGATCGCTGTGTGCGGCCCTGTCGATCAGAACCTGACGCTCGGTCTTGCCGCGAATGGAATCGAAGCAGTGGCGATTGACCCACAGAAGGCCGATGTGCCGTTGGGTTTGTTGGCTGTGTTTGCACCCGGCGCGACCGCAACTCAAGTTGCCGCCCTGGCCGACACTGGGCTTCCCGTTGTCAGCGACGCGGCCCCATCAGATATCGATCGACTCGCCGAAATGCTCCGCGCAGGGGCTTCGGAAGTCGTCATTCAGCCATGTCCGCCCGAGGAGGTCGCTCGGAAGGTCTGGAGAGCGGTTCGAAAGGGGTAAGGGGGAACCTTGACTAGACACATCGCAATGATCGCTGCGCTCTGTATGTTCGCCGGAATCGCGCCGGATGCGGCGGCGCAGGCCGCTGGGGCGAGCGAGACCTACGAGTACGTGATCAAGCCTGGCGATACCTGCGCAGGCATTGCCGAGCGCCTGTTCGGAAACAAGCGCCGCTGGGATCTCATTCACGAACACAACCCGGGCATGGGCCCCACTCCGCACCACTTGATCCCGGGCGAGGTTCTGATCCTACCGAAGCTCGAGCAGGGCCCCGACGCTCGGCTCACAGCCGTGCAGCGAACCGTGCAGGCACGCGCGCCGAAAGATCCGGAATGGGAGCGCGCGAAGCAGGGCAAGGAACTCTACCGCGGCTGGCGCGTCAATACGCTGGAGCAGGCATCGGCAGACGTGACGTTTCAGGACGGGTCTTTGGTGCAGATGAGACAGAACACGCTCATCATCATTTACGGAGGCGTGTACCGTGACGCGCGGCGCAAAACGACGGAAGCAAGCTTGGAGCGCGGCACGCTACGAAGCCGCTTGAGCGAATTCCGCTTAGATGTGAAGACGCCAAGCGCCGAGGCCGGCCTGGACGGCGGAAGCTCGGTCCTCAGCGTCGACGATCAGGGCAGCAGCCTGCTCTCGAACCACGAAGGCGGTGATGCCAATTTCAAGGTGAAGATGGGCGAGGCGGTGAGCGTGAAGCCCGGATTCGGCTCCAAAGCGAAAAAGGGCACCCGCCGGCCGAGCAAGCCCGCTCCCCTACCCGCCACCCCCAACTGGAGCAGCGACCTCGACATGATCTTCTCGGGCATTCGCGCCGAAGGCGGCACCGTGCGCGGCGCCTGGTCTTCGGTTGAAGCCGCGGATTCGTATCGCATCGAGATCGCCAAGGATCGCGAGGGTGGCGAAGTCGTCGTGGCGACCAAGGTGCCTGCGTCGGTCACGAGCTTCGAGATTCACCGACTACCCGAAGGGGTTTACTTCGCGCGCGTCTCGACGATCGACAGCGACGGATTCGAGAGCCCCCAATCCGCGGCGCACGCGATGAACGTGCACTTGGTGCGCCTCGATCTGCCCGGCGAGGAGCCACGCCCCGGCGCAGCGCCCGGCAACCCAGAAAAGGCGCCCCTGCCTGCCCGCGTCCTTCCTGGTACCAGAGTCGTTTCGCCCAGCGGCTTTCTCTGCGGAACCGTGGGCCACGACAAGGCTGAGTCATTCGTGCTCGAGGATGCTGGGGCCTACCAAGTCGATTGCATGAGCAGCGACGGCAGTGCCGCGCCCACGGTCGAGGTGGCCGTCGTGGCGACCGCCTTGGAAGTCCTGAAACCAGAGATGAGGGCGCCACTGGTTCGAAACGCCGAGCCCAGGCGCGTGACCGTGTCCGCGAAAAGCGAGCTACCCCTCCCGGAAGGAGCTCGGCTTCGGGTTCCCGAGGGCATCGTTCTGCAAGAGGTTTCTAGTAGCGGCGACACGACCACGCTGGACCTGAGCGCGACGAAGGAAAGCCCGGACGAGATCGCCTTGGAGCTGGTCTCGGGACCCGAGGGTGACGAAGCCGTGGTCGCTTCCTTGGGATTCGACGTCATCGACTCGGAGAGACTCGACTTCGCGCCGAACGAAGCGCTCGGCCTGATGCTATCGCGAAGCGCCCTGGGACTGACCAACGACCGACGGGAAGGCTCGGGTCCCTTTGCGACCCTCGCGTACGTCGGCGATCCCAAAGCGAACAATGGCAAGTGGCGACTGAACCTCGGCGGCGAGGTCGCACCCATTCGACGTGTGCGCCTCGGCATCGCGGCGCCCGTGGATGTGCACCGAAGCGGGACCGCGCCGCCTAGCGATGAGGGTATCCAGCTTTGGGGCGGGTACCGCGTCCTCATGCGACGCGATGTATCACTCTACACTGAGCTCGGCGTCTGGTTCCCAAGCGCTCAACAAAGCAAGAGCATCCGCCGCACGCGCCTCGTGCCCGCCTTGGAGGTCTCGTACCTGCTCGTTGACCGCCTGCTGTTCCGCACCCGGCAGGGAGCCATCCTCCAGACATCTTCCCAAGGTCCGTTCCTCTGGGCCTCGGCATACGGCCTCGACATCAAGCTCGTTCAGCGCTTCGCGATCAGTGGAGAGCTCGACATAGTGATCGGGAAGTCCGCGGGCGATGCCGTCAGGGGTGTCGGAGGAGGTCCCGGTCTGAGCCTGCTCCTCGGACCGGCGGCTCTCTACTTCGCGACCCGCTTTGCGGCCACCGACGATTTCAAAGCCATCAACGGCAAGTACACCTTCACCGGCGGCGTGCGAGTCACGTTCGAGTGATGGTTATCACGCAATCGCGCTAAGTCGCGGCCGCAGGGCCTTCGTAGCTGTCGCCTCCGAAGGCCAGGATGGGATAGAAGACGAATCCCAAGAAGAACAGACCGAGGGCGAACGCGACGTCGTGCCCGAAAGACCTCGACAAGTCGAGCGCGACGAGAAAGCCGACGACGACGTTTACCAGGGGGATCAGAAAGAGGAAGATCCACCACCAGGGGCGCCCGACGATTTCGAGCAGTACGACCACGTTGTACACGGGGATGACCGCCACCCAGCCCGGCTTGCCGGCTTTCTCGAAAATCTTCCAGAGAACCCACACGAAAAACGCAATGACTGCGAGCTGAATGATCAACCCAAAGAAGCTGCCGTCACCTCGGTCCATTTTTCAACCTCTTTTCGCAACCCGTCGGCTGCTGGCGCTAGCGTAACATGACCTGATGGGCTTCAACGATGGCCAATCGATTCCTGTAGTGCGCTAGCCTCGAAGCCCTCGGGCGCTTCGCCATCTCGCATGTAGAGATAGAGGGCGGCTTGGAAGATGCCCTGGAGCGCGGACTGTGCCAACGCGATGACGATGAAACCGATCACCGAGACGACCACGAGCGCGACGCTCTGGGCGGCGATGCCCGTGAACAGAAGCAGCGCCAGCGGCAAGGCGAGCACGATGAAGATCAAGCCAAAGCTGAAGTTGCCAATGATCTGCTCGCCCCAAGTCTTTTTGAGCATCGAGGCGGAGCGCTGAAGCGCGCTCAGCGGGCCTTCGTTCTCGATGACGAGAACTGGGACGACGAGGAAGCTGGTGATCGACCAGGCCATGCCCAAGAGACCGGCAACGATCTTACCAACCAGGTTGGAGCGCTCTTCGATCATGCGAAGCACAAGCCCGACGGTGGCCGCGAGAACCGCCCATCCCAAGATCGCGGGCAGCCGAGACCAGGCAGCCCGGAGCCCGTCACCCACAGTCGGGTCGCCGCCTTCCATGCGAATCTCGGCGCAGGCAATGAGCCCGGCGTTGAAGAAGATGATCACGAAGTAGTTGCAGCAGTAGAACAGGAACAGGCCGAGCATCTGCATGATCTGGTCCGCCGAAACCTTGCCGTCGGATACGCTCAGAGCTTCCGCAGTGCCCGCTGCCATGCTCTCGCCGGCGGCCTGCCAATCGGTCAGAGCCAGAATCGGTGCTGCAAACGAAGCGAGAACCAAAACGCAGCCGATCGCGGACAGCAGCGGAAAGAAGAGGAGCTCCTTGTCCTGCTTGAGGACCTCCCAGGATGCGCGCATCAGCGAAAAGGTTCGAGAAAACTTGCCCATGTGGTCCCCCAGCAGCCCGAAGCGGCTACCCACAGGATATCCAAAATCGAGCTCGGCACAAAAACCGCTGGAGGCACGGCCTATCGGAGCCGCTCGTCGCTCGTGTATGCTGGGCGGCAATGAGCATCCTAGTGCTGGGCGTCGTCATCTTCATCGGGGTTCACCTCGTTCCCTCGGTACCCTCGCTACGCCAGCGCTTGAGCAAACGCTTTGGCAACAACCCGTACCGCGGCTTGTTTTCCCTCGTCTCGTTGACCGGTTTTATCTTGCTCGTGATCGGCAAGGGTCGCGCCCCATTTGTGCCGCTCTGGGATCCACCCGCCTGGGCGCCGCAAGTCGCCGTCTGGGTCATGCCGCTCGCACTGACGCTTTTGGTCGCGGCGTTCCTGCCGAACAGTCTGAAACGGTTCACCCGACACCCTATGCTCTGGGGGGTGAGCGTTTGGGCGGCCGTACACCTTCTCGCGAACGGCGATCTGGCCTCGCTCATCCTTTTCGGAAGCTTCGGCGCCTTCGCGCTTTTCGACATGTGGTCTGCCAACCGGCGCGGCGCCGAGCTGTCATCAAAGGTCGTCCCCTACTGGCGTGACCTGCTCGTCATCGCCGTCGGAGCAATCGTCTACATGGGGTTCCTCCACGGCCACGTGATGCTCTTCGGCGTGCCGGTGGCGTTCGGTAGCTAGGCCGCTACCGACACAACGGTGTCAGGAGTCCGCACAGCCCCCCTCTGTCTCGCCTATGTCGGGCGGCCACCTTACTGTTCCTCGAGCGTCAGCGTGAAGTTGACGTTGGAGCCGAGCGTCGCGGTGTCCGCGCAGAGGTGATAGGTCGTGCCTTTGCTCAGGGGCACGTAGTTGCTCGTCCCAAAGGCACCGACGGGAATCGGCGATGGGGACTGACCTGCTGCCACCGTCAAGCCATTTGGCGGAGTGCCGGTGTAGAGGCCAGAGGCCAATAGGCCGCCACCGCTGTTGTGGGCTGCCTTGATCCGGTAGTTGCCCGTGCGGACCACGTCTACCGTATAGCAGTGGTCGCCGCCGGAGATCGGACCGGCGAGGTCGATCTCTCCTGTGCCGCTGTCGAGGTCGGGCGAATCGTTGAGCGAGCCGCTCACGCTCCCGGGCGCCGAGATACGATCCGCCGGGAACACGCAGTACGGACTGTCGCTGATGCCCAAACCAGTATTGTCGCAGGCCTCGACCGTGTACACGCCCGGATCGAGAAAGTTGTAGTCTGTTCGCGTCTGCGCAGTCTCGATGTCGTTCAAGTTGTGCGGCTCACCTTGGATATCGTAGTCGTTCAACGAGGTGCCGTTTGTGGTCCCCTGCAAGAGGTACCAACCTGCGGAGCCGATGCACAGGGTGCTCGTCGTGCAGTTCCGACCGAAGCTGAAGCCGTCGCTGAAGTTTTGGCAGTTGTTGCCGCCCATCTGGCACGCGCCGTCGAGACCCGCGCAGGCGGCGTCACAGCCGTCTCCGCTGCTGGTGTTGCCATCGTCACAGACTTCGCCTGGATCGATGACTCCGTCACCGCAGCCTTCAGGAGTGCAGGTCGGGCGGCACCCGTCGCCGTAGTTGGCGTTGCCGTCGTCGCAGAGCTCGGCACCGACGATCAGGCCGTCGCCACAGTACTCCGAACACACGGACGGCGATCCCGCACAGGTCCAGCCCAGCTCGACCTGGCACAAGATCGAACAGCCGTCGGCGGCGTTCGCGTTTCCGTCGTCGCAGGTCTCCGCGCCGATGAGCTGCCCGTCGCCGCAGATCGGCCAGCAAGACGTTGGGTCGCCGCCACAGTTGAACCCGGCTTCGATGGCGCAGCTAGCGTCGCAACCATCACCGCCGAGGCCGTTCCCATCGTCACAGGCCTCGGTGCCGCCGACGACGCCGTCTCCGCAAACCGGGCAGGTAACGGGATCACCCACACAACTCACCGCGCTGAGGTCGATGTCGACGAAATGGCCGTCTTGAGCGATGTCACGATTGCCCTGGCCGGGATAGTGCCCAGCACTGAAGCCTGGGCTCGGGTCGGTGCCGAGCTCGATCGTGTCGTGCATGCCGAGCCGGATGGCGCCCTCGCCCCCGTCGATGGCCGGGAACGCCACATTCGAATCGGAGAAGATGTGCATGTTCCAGGTGAACTCGACCACGATGTGTTGTTGCGTCGTTCCGTTGAGCCTCACTCCGTTGCTGCCTGTCACTTCCGCGTTCAGGTCGTCCTCGGCACCGCCGAAATCGTCGAACACCGACGCGACACTCGGCGAGACGTGGAATGCAACGAAGGGACCGCCGTCGATGCTGTAGCGGCCTTGAATCGGCGTCGTGAACTCGGCGAGCTCGGAGCCATCATAGAGCAGGTTGGCCTCGTCGACCGTCGTGAGCGCGCCGAGGATACGGTGGTCGATGTCGAGCGTCCAAGTGTCGCCGGGGATCGGCACGACGTCGAACTCGAGCCTGTAATCGGCGGTTGCGTTCACGTGCTCGTCGTCCAGCGTGCAGCAGGCATCCCCTGCGATGACGCTTCTGAAGCGCGTATCGATGGTCGACGGAGTGGCGGTGATCTTCGTCTTGTGACGCCATTCATTCGTGTCGAATACGCCATCGGTCACGAAGTCCCCGGTGCTCGAATCGGTCAGGACGACGTTCTCGAGCTTCGTCGCCGGAGCCTGAACCAAGTTCGTGTAGAGCTTGAAGAGGCCGCCCGCGGACTCGATCTCGACCACTTCGACCCCTAAACCGAAGAAGGTCGGCAGCGGGAAGCTACCAAACGCGTCGCCGAAGGCCGCAAAGAACGAAGGCAGAATGAGTACGATCGAGTTCTCCACACCGGACTCGTTCGCCCCGATTGCATTGCTGAGGACCCGGGCGACCGAATCCCCGGGCGCAGGGGCGCTCACCACCGGCGCAAGCTGTTCGGTGACGGGGTCGAAGGCCAGGTCCAGACCGAACCGCGTGTCGATCGCGAGCAAGAGCCACTTCTTCCCGGTTGCCGGATCTACGATCTCCATGACCAAGTGTGGCAGCCCGAGCTCCACCATCTCTCCGTTGGGCCTCGGGTTGCCGGTCAAGAACGGCGCCATCGCCGGCCGGATCTGAATGACCAGCGGTGTGTTGGCGCCAAGCACCGTTTGAAACTGCGGGACCCCGAGCAGGGCCATGATGTTGGTCGTCAACGGAAGCGTGAAACCCGAGAACTCCACCTCGGTCACGTCGATTTGCATCAAGCCGCACTCGACCATGCCCTTGAAGAGCTGATTGAACGCCGAGCTCGAGATGCTCAGCCCGAGCGAATACGGGTCCCCGCCGGGCGCCGTCGGCCCGAAAGTCGGCGCAACCGATGGAATGACGAAGGACTCGGTGAGATCGATCGTGCCGTAGGGCGCATCGCATTGGCCGGGTCCCGTTCCCACCGAGGCGACAAAGGACGCGTCGGCGTTCAGGACGATGCCGCTGCTGTTCGTCGTGATGGCGTGGAACGGCGCATCGAGGGCAACGCCCACCGCGTTGCCAACCTCGCCGGCGATGTCGATTCCGGCAAGTGCTTCCTGAATGCCTGCCGCAATCGGTGAATCGAGCGGACCGATGCCATCGGGGTCCTTGAGGCTCTCCCGAAAACCGGTGGGAATCGCGCCGTTGAGTTGGCCGCCCATGAGCAAGTTGACGAGGTCACCGATGAGCGGCGCATCCGGGTCGCAGGGACCGTCGATGAACTGGAACGACAGGCCGTTGACCGTCACGTCTACATCTCCGAGCTGATTGACATCGACTCGCGTTGGCACGGTCGCATCCGGCGACAGACCATACGCGCCGGTGATGACTGCGGATTGCATGTCGACCTCGAGCTTGCATTGCCAGTCGATGGCGAGGCCGTCATTGATGTCGACCTCCGCGGCGAGCGAAAGCCCGTTGATGGTGATGGTCGTGTCGATCTGCCCCGGGGCCAGAGTCGCATCGAAATCAAAGCCGCCGATGTCCGCATCATAGGCCGTCGCCGCGACGTCGAATGTGAAGATGGTGTCGTCGAAGATTGTGCCGCCACCGAGCAGCAAGCTGCTGATGTCCAAGGCGTCTCCCGCCAAAGTCGAAACCAAAGGAAGCAACGAGCTCAGCCCGGTGTCGGTGAAGCCAAGCCCCACCCCCTCGGGCGAGTAGCTCCCCTCCGCGACCGATGGCCCTGCCAGAACCGTAATTCGAGCAGCGTCTTTTTCGATTCCCACGAAGAATTGCGCGTCGATTAAGTTGATGACTTCGGCCTGGTCCAGCGGAACGGTCACCTCCCAGGTATTGTCGGGATTGAGGGGCACCACGTTCCCGTTGACGAGCACGGTCCCATTCTGGTTCGTCGTTCCGGTGACCAGCACGCTGGAGGCATCGATCATCGCGCCGTTTGCGGGCGACGTGATGTAGATCCTGGGTGGAGGCTCCTCGCAGGCGCCTATCCCGGCCAATGCGAGAAGCGACGCGCAAAGCGCCATCGTAACTACGAGAGACCGGAAACGAGGCATGCTGACGTTCTCCTACAACGGGGCCAGAGGCACAGGCTAACTTAACGGGGCGTAAACTAATCAGCGATCAAGGTTGGTCAAGCGATTTCGCCGATATTTACATCGGTATACAAGCAGCATTCCAAAGAGAGCCATCAACAGAGCAAGGCCGCGGCCACCTGCGCTCGCGGCGACGGGCGCGCTAGAACAACCGGACCTGTACTCGAAAGGCGGCGGGTCGGTCATCCCGCCGTCAGCCACACCACCGTCCCCAACCCCAGCATCGGGAACTCCAGCGTCAGGGGTGCCACTGTCGACGGCCCGCCTTTCGCACGCAGTGGGTGCTTGGGGAGCCGAGCAGGCGTCAATCGCGCCATCTGCGTCCATGTCGAGCATCCCATCGCCAGCAATGTCGCAGGTGTCGATCAACCCGTTGTCATTGCAGTCGATCGCTGTGGCCACGCAAGGCTCGAACGGCTCGAGGCCCTCTGCCGGCTCGGTGACTACGATGAGCTGATTCGGCGCCACGTCGATCAAGTCGACGGTGCGGCCACTCGAGAACCGAACGTGAATGTCCACGGTGCCACCAGCGGCGTCGTAGCCCGCACCGAGCCCAAAGTGGGCCACGGTCTCCCCCTCGCCGAGGTAGTGGCTGCCTACACCGATCTGCCGGACCTGCGTGAGCTCCTCAGCGGTGACTGTCACCTTCGCGCCCCGGCCGTCCGCGGGCGAAACGACGCCCTTGGCTCGCACGCGCAGCCAGTCTCCGGCGTTGCCGCCTTCATTTCGATAGAGGACCGGCGTGCCGTGATGGTTGGTCAGGAAGACGTCTAGGTCACCGTCGTTGTCGTAGTCGAACGTCAGATATGCTCGGCCGTCGCCCGTGTCGGTCATTCCCAGAGCCTGCGCGACCTCGCTCATGACGCCGTCGTCGTTGCGCCACAGACGCACGGGGTCGTCGAGGTAGCCATCCACGACCGGAAAGCCGTTGGTATGACCGAGATCGAGGTCGCCGTCGTTGTCGTAGTCGAAGAAAGCCGCGCCCCATCCCCAAGCACCATCGCGCACACCGGTCCCGTCGGTCCGGTCTGAGAACAGGCGGCCGCCTTCATTTCGGTAGAGGCGATTGCCGTCGCGTCTCGGGTTCCCGTCAACTTCGTAGACAGAGGTCACAAACCAGTCGAAATCCCCGTCGTTGTCGTAGTCGCCAAAGGTGGAGCCCATTCCGAACTCGTCCGTGCCGACCATGGCGGCTTCCGTCCCACGGGTGAAACGGCCATTGGCATCGTTCCAGAACAGCTGGCTCGTTCTGCCGTCCGACGCGACGGCCAGCTCAGGCCAACCGTCATCGTCCAGGTCGACAAAGGCCGGCGAGAACGAAAGCGGAAGCTGGGTGGCGCCCAGGTCTCCAAACGTCATCAGCGTCCTCGTCGCCTCGGTCACGTCTTCGAAGAAGCCGGGTGCGTCGGTGCCGCGGTTGTGAAGGAGGCGCGCATGCGTGCCGCTGCACGTCAAGGGTGGCTGTCCGTTCCACTCGGTCGTGAACAAATCGACATACCCGTCGCGATCAAAATCACCGGCCCCGACGCTCATCCCTTGCCGACGGCGCGACGGGTCTGGTGTGATGGCCGCGCCTCGGCTCAGCGCTTCCTCGGTGAAGCTTGGACGCATGGCCGAGCCCCCGAGGTGCGCGCCATCGTTGATGTAAAGCAAATGAGCGTCCATCGCCTGTGTGACGACGTAGAGGTCCAAATCACCATCGGAGTCCACGTCGACAAACAGCGCGCCATTGCTTTGCACGTTGGCTGCGAGGCCCACTTCATCGGCGACCTCGATGAACGAGCCGTCGCACTGGTTCTCGAAGAGCAAGTCGGTTGCGTCAAAACGCGTCACGAACAGGTCGTCGCAACCGTCGTCGTTGTAGTCCCCGACCGTCGCGCCAGCGGTCAGCAGGAATCCCTCGCAGCCGTCGTTCGTGTCAGCGCAAGGCACGGTCTCTGGCCTGGTCACGTGATCGTACTGGACCCCGGCATCGACGGTGACGTCAGCAAATGTGACCTGGGCGCGCACGGCGGTTGGAACGGCAAGCAGGGCTGCCATCCCGAACCAACAGTGCGTCAACCTAGGAACCACGAGTCGGTCGCGACCTTACTGCGCCTCGAGGGTCAGTGTGAAGTTGACAGACGAGCCCAGCGTCGCGGTGTCGGCGCAGAGGTGGTACGCGGTTCCTGCCGTGAGGGTCACGTAGGAGCTGGTTCCTTGACCACCGACTGCAATCGGTGACGGTGATTGACCGGCCGCCGTCATCAGGCCGCTTGGTGCTGTGCCGCTGTACAAGCCCGCTGCGAGCAGACCGGTTCGGTGCTTGGCTCTTGCTCATGCCTGGGAAGGTATCAAATCGTGTCCTAGGACCCATTTCGTGGCAGGACGCGGAAACGATGAGCTCGTCGGACAACACGCCTTCGCCCTGGGTCGAGCGTTTCGCCACGCTGATTCGCAATCGCGGGACTGTCTTGGACCTGGCCTGCGGCGGGGGGCGGCACACGCGCTATTTCATGAGCTGCGGATATCGGCTGGTCGCGGTGGATGTCGACGTCTCCGACCTCAGCGACTTGGCCGGGGCCAATACGGTGGAGATCGTCCAGGCCAACCTGGAAGGCGGGGACTGGCCTCTCCCTGGACGCCACTTCGACGGAATCGTCGTGACCAATTATCTGCACCGCCCTCTCCTGACTCTGCTGCCGGACGCTCTCGCTCCGGGGGGCGTGCTGATCTACGAGACCTTCGCAAAGGGAAACGAGAAGTACGGGCGTCCAAGCAACCCCGCGTTTCTTCTCGACCCAGGCGAATTGCTCGATGCGTTCGGGACCAGTCTGAGGATTGTCGCCTACGAGCATGGCTTCGAAGAGCGGCCCAGACCGGCAGTTCGCCAACGAGTTTGCGCGATCAAGCTCGGATCGTGAGCCAGGCGACCGATCGGTTCAGCGGAAGAGGCGCCGCATGGCCCAGATGGCCATGCCGAACGTGGCCGCCGCACCCAGGCCGAAGAGCAGGCGCGCAAGTGCGTCATTGACGGCGGTTGGGATGAAAGGGAGATAGCGATCGATGGTTCCGTCGGGAGCGTAGAAGGTGAGCCAGCCAGCGAACGCGGCGAAGCTCAGCAAGACGATCGTCGTGATTGCGTCTGATGCACGGTGGTCGCGGGCGAGCAGCATGAAGCCGAAGAGCACGGACACCGCCCCAGCGCCGAAGACGACACGACGGGACGCGGGGAAAACGACGTAGTCCTCAGGCAGGAGGCCGAGCGACGCCGCGCAGACGGCGATCCCCCCAACCAAGCACAGCAATGCAAGTAGCTTCCCCACTATCGAACAGCATAGCGGATTCAGTCGGCGATAGCGCTACCCCAGTAGTTGTAAGAGAGGAATCGAACGCCTGGAATGTACATGCGCTCATCGAGATCGACGTGGAAGCCGCTGGACTTCAACAATTGCGGGATATCCCGGTTGACGTTGCAGCCCCCAGCGAGCCTGCGCCAAGCCGGATTGATCCGGTTCTGCCACTTCTGAACAGCCTCATCTGGGGCTAGCCCGTGCTCACAGAAGAGCAGCTTGCCCCCAGGCCGCAGCACGCGATGCATGCCTTGAAGAGCGCGCCGCGCGTCAGGGATCGTGCACAGGGTGTAGGTCACGACGACGGTGTCGATACTGTTCGTGTCGAGTGGAATTTCTTCGCCGGGCAGGTCGATCACTTCGAGCTGGAGTTTCGCGCCGTCGAAGTTTTTTCGCGCGAGCTGGCGCATTCCTTCCGAAGGCTCCAGGCCCCAGACCTTCCGGACCTTGTCGGGATCGTAGAAACCGAGATTCAGTCCGCTGCCCATTCCGATTTCGAGAACCTCACCCTCGGCTAGCGGAACGATTTTTTGCCGCTGCTTCATGTTCGGCTTGGACGAGCAGGCCAAGTTGATGAGGGGAGGAAGGATGTGGCGATCGTAGAAACCCATTTGAAGCGAGGTGTACCAGCTCTGTGGGCGCTGCGCCCGGGCCCAGTGCGCCCTCGCTCTCAGTCGATGGAAGGCGGCGGAAACTTTACGTATTCGGCCACGAGAATCTCGGCTAGCTCCCGGTTGGAAGGTCGCTCCGGCCCGATGCGTCCGCGCTCGCGGAGGTCGTCGCAAAGGGTCTGCAGAACGGTGTCCGCGTCCAAGTCCCTGCTCTGGTCACTCCAGACCTCACGCTCGGCTTCGTCACGGAAGCAGTAGGCTTTCCAGGAGATGGAGAAACGCATGTCCTCCCATCGATAGCGGGCGAGTTTCTCCTCTCCGTCGCGCACGACCCAGTTCCCATCGCCCAGCGCATGAAGTCGCATGCGCGGGAGAAACCGCGGGATAGGCCGGTCGATTTCCATCACACGATCGACGCCGTGGAAAACACTGTCGGTGTCCATGATGACGGCCGTATTGAAGTGCACGTCATAGGCTCTAGCCGCAGCGTCGATGCCGTCCGGGTAAAACGCGAACTCGCCGCCCTTCGTGTCCTGATACCAAGAAACGGAGGTGGCGATGGGCATGCGGTACTCATCGAAGAGGCCCGAGTGGTGTGCGACGACGATGAGCCATTGCGGGTGGAGCTTGCGGTTGAGGCCGCGGAACTCGGGCACGTCGGTGTGGACCGCCAGCTCCTGCCCCGGGAGCAAGATGTTGGCGTAAACGATAGCGGGCTCCACGATGGGGCGTCCGAAGATTTGCCTGGCGGCGTCGATGAGGCGTCGATTGTGATAGAGAGGCTCGATGCCGGGCGCGAAGATTTGATCGCCGTACGCATAGGTCTCACGAAAGTAGTTGGTGCGGGCAACCAAGGTTCCGAAATCGGTATCCCGAAGTCCCAAGCGGCCTCC
>Ga0316198_10000309_pt1 | contig 24457 bp, 23 predicted proteins | sample OudBieAanoxic_MG_FD_204935 | JGI IMG/M metagenome (GOLD analysis project Ga0316198, IMG submission 204935) | Coastal sediment microbial communities from Oude Bieten Haven, Netherlands - site A anoxic | ecosystem: Environmental > Aquatic > Marine > Coastal > Sediment | place: Netherlands...
TCCAATATACCACAACTTTACATTGAAAATAAAGAGCCTTACTTCCTGGTTAGGAATATAAGCACATACAAAAATTAAAACGGCAGTCACACCAGCAGATGCGCCAATTAGGGCTGTATTGGTGACCAGGAGAGCGGGAAATACATTATAGCTTAATAAAAAGATTAATCCTCCTAAAATGACACCCAAAAAATAAACGCTTATGAACTTTTTAGGGCCAAAAAGATTAAGAAATATTCTTCCTGAGAAATAAAGCATTATCATATTCCAAAATAAGTGCCAGATATCCCCGTGAAAAAATGAATAGGTAACAAGAGACCAAGGTTGTGAAATAAAGTCGATAAAATCTTTAGGTAATTCAAACCAGCGGATCAATGAATTGGAAGGCATTCCCATTAAGAAAGTAAATAATCCGTTTACAATAAAAACAAATACGTTTACTGCAATTAATTTTTCTGCTATACTTAGCCGTGCAAATTGATATTTTAAATTTCCTGAATTCATTCTAGTCCCATCGATTTTTATTATCCTGATTTTTTTTCCAGTACCACATCATTAGAAATCCAAAAAGGGCTCCGCCTACATGGGCAAAATGGGCAATTCCATCGCCAAATATGGAATATCCGGTAACTCCCGAGAACAGGTCCAGACCTATTAATACAGGAATGAAATATTTAGCCTTAATGGGAACAGGTAAGAAGATAAGGAATAATTCACTATTTGGATAAGACATTCCAAAAGCCACCAATATTCCGTAAATAGCTCCCGAAGCACCTACGGCGGGCGTATTATAAGCACTTAAAAAATTATCTATAACACTACGCGGCGCATAATTATACCAGTCTGGACTATATTGGCCACCCGCAATAATTTCCATAATCTGGCTTTTGGCTATTCCTGAATTCACAAGGGCCTCAATACCCTGATTAAAATAATAATAATTTACACCTGAATGTATAAGTGCCGCCCCAATTCCAGCTGAGAAATAGAAAAACAAAAACTTATTCCGACCCCACATTCGCTCCAATGGCGTGCCAAAAGCCCAGAGCGCATACATGTTAAATAAAATATGCATAAATCCGCCATGCATGAACATATGGGATAAAATCTGCCAAATTCCAAAATTCTCATTCTCCGGAAACCACAATGAAAACCATTGATACATTTGATCTCCAAATAAATTGGTCGCCACGAAGAACAACACATTGACAATTAGTAGATGCTTTATAGCATCAGTTAGTTTTCCCATCTAAATAAATTTATTTTCAATATCACGCTCTGTTACCGTAACGTAAATTAATTTGTTAAACGGACTTCGATTAGTTTCCTTACATGCAAACAATGCATTTACCAAAGCCTGTTGTGACTCATTATCCAATATTTCTCCCGTTTTTACAGCCAAAGATTTACAAAGTGCTTTTGATAATACTTCAGACTGAGTAAATCCGCTCCCATTAATCTCCAACTGATAATCAGATATTAATTGATCCAGTATAATACCTATTTCACTCTCATTAATAAGCTGGGGAATTCCGGTTATTTGGAGTTCATCCTGAGTAAAAGAACCGAACGCAAAACCCAGAGAGGTTAAACTACCTTTAATTTCCTTAAGAATCGCCAATTCTGTCTTTGAAAAAATGAATGATATAGGAAAAAGTAGTTGCTGGCTTAAAGTTTCCTTTACTGTTATACTTTTAAGAAATTTTTCATATAACACTCGTTGATGTGCACGTCCCTGGTCTATAATAAGCATCCCAGATTTTATGGTCGTTACTATATATTTCCTTCGAAGCTGAAATGTGGTTGCCCCTATTCCAACTAATTCCTGCTCTTCCTCAAATATTGAACCTGTGATAGTGTCAGATTCAAAATGTACCGAACTAAAATCCTCACCCCTGCCAACTTTTGACTCCAAACCTACATACATACTTTCCCAATCCCCAGGTGATTGCCTTGGAAAGGACTTTTTGGTGCCATTCTCAAATCCGCTTTCCTTAAATGGGTTATAGCCAGGATCAATAGTAATACCAGGCTGTTGTACCTGCATATTTGATAGTACATAAGGTGTGTCTAAATTCTGATCTTTGTCAAAATCTAAAACCGGACTTACATTAAACTGTCCTAAGCTGTGCTTTATTGTTGATTTGAGAATAGCGTATAAGGTATGTTCATCATCAAACTTAATTTCTGTCTTTGTAGGGTGTATATTAATATCTATTGATGAAGGATCAACCTTGAGATATAAAAAGTATCCCGGACTTGTATCTGGTCTCAACAGCCCTTCAAAAGAAGCCATAACCGCATGATGGAGATACGGGCTTTTTATAAATCGATTATTCACAAAGAAAAACTGCTCTCCCCTGCTTTTTTTAGCGTATTCCGGTTTGCAAATAAAACCTGATATCTTTACCACCTGGGTTTCTTCCTCTACAGGTACTAATTTTTCTTTTGTTTTAATCCCAAATATATGAACAACTCGCTTTTTTAAATTCGTTGAAGGTAAGTTAAAAAGCTCACTGTTATTGTTATAAAAATAAAAGTGTACCGAAGGATGTGCTAGGGCTACCCGGTGGAATTCATCAGTTATATGACGTAATTCTACCTGGTTGGACTTTAAGAATTTTCTCCTTGCCGGGATATTAAAAAAGAGATTCTTTACAGATACAGATGTTCCTTTAGGTGTTACGGTAACTTCTTGGGATAACATCTTACTTCCTTCAATTTTAATAAGCGTACCGACTTCATCACCTGCCGAACGGGTATTCATTTCAACATGCGCTATAGCAGCAATAGAGGCCAGGGCTTCTCCACGAAAACCCTTTGTGTCCAGTTGAAATAAATCCTCTGCACAATTGATTTTAGAAGTGGCGTGCCTTTCAAAACTCAATCTGGCATCGGTTACACTCATACCCAATCCGTCATCAACAATCTGGATCAGGGTCTTTCCTCCTTCTTTTACTATTAGTTTTATGGTAGTGGCTCCTGCATCAATGGCATTCTCCAGCAACTCTTTCACCACAGAAGCCGGGCGTTGAACTACTTCACCAGCAGCTATCTGATTGGCCACATGGTCTGGCAAAAGTTGTATAATATCCGGCATTAGTTTGAATAGAAGATTGATAAATCAAAATCGATAATATACAGGAATATAAGGATAAGGATAGCGATTATAACAAGCATTCTTAATTTTAAATTTCGGTCGCCAGCTTTCTTGATATCATCCATTGCATTTCTGAACTTCCCCTTTAACCCTCTTGGTGCATCTATTGTAGTGCGATATTTATCAAGTTTTGGCTGTATTTTAAATGGGCTACCCTCACCCTTGTCGTCATAATAACGCGGCGTATAATTATATTTTCTATTCCTTCGAAGTTTTGAAAATTTTCCCATATATCTATCGCTCAAAGTTACTTAAAATCAAAAAACATGAAGATATATCCTTCCCAAAAATTGTTAACAGTTTACAGCATGCCCATTATTAAGAGCACATTTAACAATATAATCCAATTGTGTCTAAAAGTGAATAAAAAAAGAATTAAGTATCAAGAGCAATCAGTTAAAGTAATGCCATTTTAATTGCGGCAATTGCAGCTTCCGTTCCCTTATTTCCAAACTTTCCGCCACTTCTGTCCTTTGCCTGTTGAAGATTATCATCGGTTAATACGCAAAAAATCACGGGGGTATCGGAAATTACATTCAGGTCTTTTATTCCCTGTGCCGTAGCGCTGCAAACAAAATCAAAGTGTTTGGTTTCTCCGCGTATTACGCTGCCCATTGCAATAACAGCATCCGGATTATTTTGCTGTATCATTTTTTTACACCCAAATGTCAACTCAAAACTACCCGGAACATTCCACCTTAAAATGTTCCCGGGAATTGCACCACAATCCAATAATGCGGCTTCAGCCCCTTTATATAAGTTTTCAGTAATCTCGGGATTCCATTCTGAAACAACAATCCCAAAGCGAAGAGTCTTTGCGTTAGGGATTGTTTTCCTGTCATAAACTGACAGATTTTTATTGGACCTAGCCATCTATTTTTTGCTTTTAGCCATTCCTATAAAGGCGTCTATAGTTTGGGCTTCTTCTGAATTTGAAAATTCATCTTTTATTCTCTGGAAATACTGAAGCGCCTTATCATTCTGATTAAGTTCCATAGCAGTAACTCCGGCTTTATAGAGAAATCTTGGAGTCGTATAATCATTTATATTGTGGGCAAATGCCAATTCATAGTAACCTAAAGCATCTGTGGGTTGTCCCAGTTGCATAAAGGCATCTCCAATTCCCCCTTTCGCCAGTGCACCAAGGATGGCATCATCTGAAGAAAAATTTTCCAAGTGCCTGATGGCATCATCGTATTGTTTCATGTTCAAATAAGCCATACCAGCAGAATAATTTGCCAGGTTGGCTGCTTTTGTCCCTTTGTATTCATCGATAATATCCAGAAAACCATATTTACCTTCGGCTCCATTTAATGCTAAAGTAAACAGTGAATCCTTTTCCGTTGTAGTATTTAAGGCCTGATCAAAATATTGCTGAGGATAAAAAAGTTCATTAGCAGCATTTGCTTCTTTAGGTTTCTGAATGAACTGATTATAAGAAAGGTAGCCCAAAACAGCTATAGCAATGACACCTATCAGGCCAAGAATATAATTTTGATTTTTGGCTACCCATTGTTCTGATCTGGAAGCACTTTCATCCAGGCTGCTAAAAACCTCCGCCGTCGCACTATGCTTAGAATCAAGTTCTCTTTCTTCGGCTTTGTTTTTAGGCTTATAACCCCTTTTCTTATATGTTGCCATCTTTATATTTATTGGTCGCGCAAAAATAAAGTTTTTATCTAAAACCAAAAGCCAAATTATTCGTTATTTTTCGATAATTTGCACCTTCCAAGTTTATTGCCAAATTACCTTCCTAATGTTTCTGAAGAATTTATCACTGGTTAACTACAAAAATTTTGAGGCACAACAATTTGAATTCGATTCCAAAACGAATTGTTTTGTTGGTGATAACGGTAAAGGAAAAACCAATGTACTTGATGCTATTTATCATCTCGCATTTGGCAAAAGTTACTTTAACCCGCTGGCCAGTCAGAATATAAGACACGGAGAGGAGTTTTTCATTATTGAAGGCACTTTTAAACTCAAAGACAGGAATGAAAAGATTGTTTGCAGCCTCAAAAAAGGGATGAAAAAGATCATAAAAAGAAATAATAAAATATATGATCGCCTATCTGATCATATTGGCCTACTACCTTTAGTTATTATTTCACCAGCCGACAGAGATTTAATTCTTGAGGGAAGTGATATTAGAAGAAAATTTTTGGACAGTGTTATATCACAGTCTGATAAGGAGTATCTGCAAACACTTCTGAAATACAATAAAATACTTCAACAGCGCAATACCCTGCTGAAATATTTTGCGGTCAACCATTCTTTTGACCATGCAACAATTTCTGTTTATAACGAGCAGCTAAACGGTTTTGGAGCAAGTATTTTTGAAAAACGGGCGGCTTTTATCGAAGATTTCACTCCTATTTTTAAAGAACAATTCTTAGCAATTTCCGGCGGTCAGGAATTGGTTAACCTACATTATGAAAGTAAATTGTTCTCACAAGATCTATTATCCCTCCTTGAAAACAATATTGATAAAGATAAAGCATTGCAATACACCTCCTCAGGGATTCATAAAGATGATCTTCGCTTTGAAATTGAAGATTATCCAATAAAGAAATTTGGTAGTCAGGGGCAGCAAAAATCATTTTTAATTGCTTTAAAGTTTGCTCAGTTTCACTTTTTAAAGGCACATGCCGGTACGACCCCGATAATGCTTTTGGATGATATCTTTGATAAATTGGATGAGAGCAGGGTAAAACATATTATAACCTTAGTTGATGCTGAAAATTTTGGGCAAATATTTATTAGTGACACTCATCCAGAGCGGACGGAAAATGTTGTGAAATCTATTCATCAATCCTATAAAATTTTTAAATTGTAGTATGCGTAAGCTGGTCTCATTGCTTTCATTTATATGCTTTCTGGCATGTTCTGAAAAAATATCCGTTTCAGATTTAAATCATATTAGCGGATATTGGGAAATTAAAGAAGTTAAATTTCCTGATGGAGAAAGCAAAGAATATGACGTAAACATGACTATTGATTATTTTGAATATAATAATAAGATAGGTTTTCGCAAGAAAGTACAACCCAGATTTGACGGAACTTATAATACTTCCAATGATGCAGAATCATTCCAAATAATCGAAAGAGATGGTTTTTTTTGGATGCGTTACCAGAATGACTTAAGTTCATGGGAAGAGCAAATAACTGAGATTACTAAAACCAATATGGTTCTCAAAAATAAAGAAGGCCTATCTTATCATTACAGAAGGTTTGTGCCAATCAATGCAAAAAAGTAATGGCTAAAGAAAAAAATCTACATTCTCTGAGTGAAGCTTTGAATGCATTTATTAAAGAAAATAAATTGCAGAAAGGCATAGATAAGGTAATGGTCAAGAAAGCCTGGGAGAAGATAATGGACAACGGAGTGAATAACTATACTACCGCAGTAGAGCTACGAAATGATACTCTTTTTGTCTCACTTTCATCTTCTGTATTACGAGAAGAACTAAGTCATGGTAAATCCAAAATCATAGATATGATCAATGAAGAATTGAAAAAAGACCTTGTCAAAAATATTGTATTAAGATAACCGGTAAGTTTTATTTATGTTTTTTTTGTACTATTGGCTTTAGTAAATTTCCCTGCCTGAAAAATGGAAACTTCCTTCTATAGCAGCGTTTTCATCACTATCTGAACCGTGTATTGCATTCTCACCTATATCTTTTGCGAATAATTTTCGAATAGTTCCTTCAGCAGCTTCCATAGGATTTGTAGCCCCTATTAAGGCTCTAAAGTCATCTACTGCATTATCTTTCTCTAAAATAGCAGAAACAATTGGTCCTCTGGTCATAAACTGAATCAACTCACCAAAAAATGGTCGGTCACGGTGAATGTCATAAAACTGCTGGGCATCACGCCTGCTCAACTGAGTATATTTCATAGCTATGATCTTAAAACCTGCAGATGTGATTTTTTCTAAAATGGCTCCAATATGTCCATTTTCAACCGCATCTGGTTTAATCATTGTAAAAGTTCTGTTAGCTGTCATTTATAAAATTTTGGGCAAAAATACATTTTCTTACAGCAAACTACAACATTAATAATTCTGTCTTATCTCAAGAGGCACAGTACCATTATTTTCAACGATTTGTAAATGAACTTCCCTCGTAATCAAATTCAGCTTTACCAGTCCAAAACTCTCTTTAGCAATAACACTACCCAATCTATATGGATTGGGCTCCCCAGAAAAATCTGAATAGGCATGAGTAAGTCCGCTACTAGTAAAATCTATCAAAGGATAGGACAGTCCGGGAATATCAATTTTAGAAAACTCAGAAATATGGCGGTCCCCAGAAAGGATAATTACTCCCTTAGCCTTAGAATCTGCCAACAATTGCTTAAATCTATCAACTTCATGGGGGAAATTTCCCCAACATTCAAATCCGTGCTCATTGGACAAGAACTGAATACTACTCACAACCAGATTAAAATCGGCATCGGTATTATTCAACTCATTGGAAAGCCATTTCCATTGTGTTTCGCCAAGAAGTGTCCCCTCACCATATTGGTTTGGCTTAATACGTTTTTCAGTTTCTCTGTCAGGGGTTAAAGCTGTTCTAAAATATCGCGTATCTAAAACTATTATCTTTATTTTACCCAGACTGCCGTTATAGTTATAGGCAAAATAAACGCCCTCCTGAGTTCGTCTCGGATGATCCGCCGGTACGTCCATAAAATCTAAAAAAGCCTGTTGGCTCTGTTTTTTAGAAACATATTCTGTACCTCCATCATTTAACCCATAGTCATGGTCATCCCAAGTTCCTATTACCTGCGTGGTTTTTTTTAATTTTTTATAACCTGAAACCTTATTTTGGGCATCATATAATTGTCGTATTTCAGTTACATCTTCTGTATCTGCATAAATAATATCACCACCCCAAATCCATAATAATGGATTAGCTTTTTTTATGTCATCCCATAAATGGTTTTCTAAGTTATGCTTATTACAAGAACCAAAAGCAATTGTAATTTCCGCTTCAGGAATGGTTGTTTTAACTGATGTTTTTTTAGTAGTACAACCTGCAATTAAGGTCAAAATGGTTATTACAACGAATGATTTATACATGAGAATACGATTTAGTAAACAAAAATAAACTTTTATAAAAAGGAATATTAATCTGTCACCCGAATACTTTTAAACCATATTTTTAAGCGGGTGAAATGAAGTATTCTTCTGACTCTTACTTTTGGAGTTACTGGTAATGGGAATCTCCAATTTAATTGTATCTTTGCGCGCATGAATTCTGAGGATGTAAAGGCCATAGAAGCACTGCTCTCAAAGCCGCAAAAAATAGCTATTGTACCCCATAAAAACCCGGATGGCGATGCTATTGGCTCTTCGCTGGGTTTATGGCATTATCTTAAGGCAAAAGGACAGGAAGTAAGAGTAATTGTTCCCAACGATTATCCCAGATTCCTAAAATGGATGCCTGGCACCAATGAAGTCCTTAATTTTGAAAGAGATAACGCTGCCGCCGTTGAATACCTAAATAACGCTGACATTTGTTTTACCCTGGATTTTAATCATCTGGGAAGAGTAGGTCAAATGACACCCATTCTGGAAGGGTTGAAAGCCACTTTTATAATGATAGACCATCATCAAGCTCCGGATAGTTATGCACAAATAACATATTCAGATGCCAAAATGAGTTCTACTTCTGAAATGGTGTTTAATTTTATTAGTTACATGGGGGATGTCGAAAAGATATCCAGTGAAATTGCAGATTGCTTGTATGCAGGAATCGTGACTGACACAGGTTCCTTTAAGTATTCATCAACGACAAGCAAAACGCACAGGGTGGTGGCTGAGCTCATAGACAGAGGGGCAAACAGTTTTAAAGTTCAAAATGTAATATTTGATACAAATACACCCGACAGACTCCAGCTTCTGGGTTGCGCCCTAAATAATATGGTGATTCTAGAGGATTATAATACTGCTTACACGACATTGAGTCAGGAAGAACTGAATGCCCACAACTATAAAAAAGGAGATACTGAAGGTTTTGTAAATTATAGCCTCACGCTTCAGAATATTCGATTTGCCGTTATTTTTATTGAAAATAAAGAAGAAAGAATTATTAAGATTTCATTTCGTTCGGAGGGAAGTTTTTCCGTTAATGAGTTTGCTAGAAATCACTTTCATGGAGGCGGGCATACTAATGCGGCCGGAGGAAGAAGTGAACGCAGTATGGAAGACACAATAAAGTATTTTGAAGCCTTATTGGAAAACTATAAAGACCAGCTTAGCAAATGAAGAACTTCCTTTATGTAATACCAATCATATGCCTTGTAGCTTGTGGCGAACCTGAACCCAGGCGGGCCGTTAAAACTCAGTCCGGAAACCTGATTAGTGCCTCTGTTCAAAGGAATATAGAACTATTAAGCCAAGAGGAAGAGACTATTCAACAAATCATAGCAAAAGATAGTCTTCATCACTATCTGTCATCTGCCACAGGATCCTGGTACTTTTATAATGTTATAAATGAGGAAAGTGATTACACTCCCCTTCCTGATGATTTAGTGGCCCTTAACTACAATTTAGTTAGTCTTGAAAATGATACCATCTATTCTATGGAGGACATCGGGACAATTTTATATAAAGTAGATAAACAGGAATTATTTCCAGGCCTGCGTAATAGCGTAAAGCTTCTTAAAGAAAATGAAACTGCCACTTTCTTTTTCCCATCTGCCATGGCATATGGCTATCATGGAGATAATAACAAAATTGGACCTAACGTAGCACTTAAGTCCACCATTAGCATTTTAAAAATTGACAAACAAAAAGAAAATCTTGATAATTAAATTCTAAAAAATGAAAAAAATAATTGTAATTTTTTTAATTGGTATATCTGCATTGACAAGCTGTACATCAAGTAAGTACCGAGACCTTGGAGATGGGTTATTCGCAGATATAAATACCGGTCAGGGAGACATCATTATAAAACTCGAAATGAAAAAAACACCTGTAACGGTGGCCAATTTCGTTTCTCTGGCAGAAGGCAATAATCCTTTTGTAAGTGAAGAGTATAAGGACCAAAAATATTTTGACGGTATAATTTTTCACAGAGTCATCAAAGATTTTATGATTCAAGGAGGTGATCCTACCGGCACAGGTCGTGGCAACCCCGGTTACAGGTTTAAAGATGAATTCAACGATTCCCTGGTACATAATAAGGCAGGTATTCTATCCATGGCTAATTCTGGGCCAAAAACCAATGGAAGTCAGTTTTTCATCACCCATAAAGAGACGCCTTTCCTAAATGGTAAACACACTGTTTTTGGAGAAGTCGTTATCGGTTTAGACGTTGTCGATTCCATTGCCAATGTAAAAACCTATGCAGAACCAAATAGAAAGGACAAACCTGTAGTTGATGTAACAATGAATTCCGTGACTATTGTTAGAAACGGAAAAGAGGCCAGAAATTTTGATGCTGTACAAGTGATGACAGATTATTTTGCAGAGGAAGAAACAGTAATTGCAGCAATTGCAAAGGTTAAAACCGATTTTGCAGCGGAAATAAAACAACAACAGGAACTTGCAGAAGAGCTCCCTTCTGGTTTAAAAGTTCTTAGCCTGCAGGAAGGAACCGGTGCTAACCCAAAAATTGGAGATAAAGTGTTAGTGAATTATGCTGGCTGGTTGGCAGATGGAACTCTTTTCGATAGTAATTATGAAGAAGTTGCTATAAAGTTTGATAATTTCGATGAAAGAAGAAAACAAGGGGGAGGTTATGAACCTTTTCCCATGGATTATAGTCCGGATTCAAGGCTTGTAGCCGGATTTAAAGAGGGTTTATTAAGAATGAAAGTTGGCGACAAAATCAGAATATTTATTCCGCCACATTTGGGTTATGGTGAACAAGGCGGAGGTCCAATCCCACCAAATGCTGATCTCATTTTTGACCTGGAAATTATAAGTCTAACCGAATAAAAAAAGTGGCCCGAAAATTTTCGGGCCTTTTTATTTAAGGGGTATTCTTTAAAATCTGTAATAGAAAGGTCCAAAACTTCTTAACAGAAGAAATACTAACTCTTTCATCTGGAGAATGCGCACCTTTAATGGTAGGCCCGAAGCTTATCATATCTATTTCAGGATAATTTTTTCCGAGAATACCGCATTCCAATCCGGCATGACAGGCTACTACTTTCGGCTTTTCATTAAAAAGGATGTCATACTGATTTTTAAGTACTTCCAAGATCTCAGAATTAGGATTTGGATTCCACCCCGGATATTCCCCTGATAAAGTAACCTTGCAATCTGCAAGTTCAAAAACGCTTTTGAGAGAATTTGCCAAATCAATTTTCGCGGTATCTACAGAAGATCTGGTAAGGCACCCAATCCTAATTTTTCCGGATTTGACTTCAATCTTGGCAATATTATTTGAAGTTTCCACCAAATTGGGAATTGCTGCACTCATTCCATAAACGCCGTTATGGGCACCATACACAGCCCTTAAGATTTTATCCTGAGTGGTTTTCTCCATCATTTTTGCTGGCATTTCAACCTTATCCAGTTTAATTTCCAGCTTAGTTTCAATAAAAGAATTCTCGTTTTTAATATCCTGTGCCCAATCGTTAATCTTGACTTCAAAATCTTCTTTGAGCTTTGCTTTTAAAACAATTGTTGCAAAACTCTCGCGAGGAATCGCGTTCCTCAAACTTCCACCAGTAATTTGTGACACACCAATACCAAATGCTTCAGTACTTTTATACAAAAGGCGGTTCATTATTTTATTTGCATTCCCAAAACCACGATGAATGTCCATACCACTATGTCCGCCGTGTAATCCTTTGACGCTTATTACATATGCAATGTAGTCTTTCGGGACCGTTTCTTCTTCATAGTCTCTTGTAGCCGTAATATCAATTCCTCCAGCGCACCCTATGTCTATTTCGTCATCATCTTCTGTGTCTAAATTCAATAAAATCTGACCTTTGAGGACACCTCCTTTTAGTCCCATTGCCCCCGTCATACCAGTTTCTTCATCAATAGTAAATAAAGCTTCAAGAGGGGGATGTTGAATATCCTGGCTTTCCAGTAAACTCATAATCGCTGCCACACCCATCCCGTTATCTGCGCCAAGAGTTGTTCCCCTGGCCCTAACCCAATCACCATCAATATACATCTCAATCCCCTGAGTATCGAAATTAAAATCTGTTTCGGAATTTTTTTGATGCACCATGTCTAAATGAGATTGAAGCGTAATTGGCTTACGATCTTCCATTCCACTGGATGCCTCTTTTCTGATAATAACATTGCCTACTTCATCTTCAAACGTCTCTAATTGTAAAGACCTGCCAAAATTTAGTATGAATTCAATTACTTTTTCTTCTTTCTTGGAAGGACGTGGTACAGCATTAAGTTTCGAGAAATTATTCCAGATTCTTGTCGGTTCTAATTGTTCTATTTCTTTATTCATATATTAAATTAAAAGAGCAAAAATACGTATTGCAAATTAACCTAGCGAGATAATTGGTATTTTTGAATTCATGAATAATAGGTTAAAGAATGGGATTGCGTTATCTATTATCCCACAAATAATAATAGTCAAGAGCCTCGGCAGTTACCCTGAGCTTGTTGAAAATTATTACAGCAAAGGGCTATATCCATTTATTTCAAACTTTTTTCGCATAACATTTGGATGGCTCCCATTTTCCATTGGGGATTTAATTTATGCTATCCTCATAATACTTGCCATCTGGTATATGATTGTTAAAAGAAATCAAGTAAGAAAAAACCTGAAACTTTTCTTTAGAGATATAGTACTAATAATTTCCGTAGCCTACTTTACATTTCATCTTATGTGGGGTCTCAACTATTACCGTGTACCGCTTTATCAAACACTTGAGCTAAAAGGCTCTTATACGACCAATGAATTGATGTTGTACACAGAAAAGCTTACTAAAAGGACAAATAAGTTGCAGTATGAAATAACTTTAAATACTTCGCAAAAAGTAAATATCCCATATGATCAGAAGGAAATCTTCCAAAAGACCCTGGAGGGGTATACAGAACTCGAAATAATGTATCCGTTTTTTAATTACAAGAATCCAAGTTTGAAGAAATCTATTTTTAGTACTCTACTAAGTTATATGGGTTATGGCGGCTATCTTAATCCCTTTACAAATGAGGCTCAGGTAAATAGCAAAATACCCAATTTCAGATTTCCAGTAGTAACCGGACATGAAGTAGGGCATCAGATAGGTTATTCTGCGGAAAACGAAGTTAATTTTATTGGCTTCCTTGTTACCGCCAACAACAAGGATTTGTACTTTAAATATTCTGCCGCAGCCTATGCGCTTAGTTATTCATTAGCTGAATTAAAACTGAGAGATGAAGAGAAATTTCGTGAATTATATAACAGATTAAACCTGGGTGTGCAAAAAAACTACAAAGAGTTGAATGAGTTTTGGCTGGCCTATAAAAATCCTTTTGAACCGGCGTTTAAGTCAATTTTCAATACATTTCTGAAAGCGAACAACCAGGAAGAGGGGATAAAAAGTTATAGCCTTATAGTTACACTCCTGGTGACCTATGATTTAAAATATCCCATTGAATGATGGACTATATCTATTTTAGGTAAAAAGGGGAATACATAATATATTTTTAACTTTTAGTCTTGTTTCCTTTCAACTATTTTACTTCCAACGGGCATAGCATAATAGGCATCCGGTTTAGAAGTTTCAGAAAGGATAATATTATCAAATTGTACTGCCTTTTTAGCTTCTTTTATTACTTTCCCCTCGTAGGCGTACCAGGTCATGGCTTTTGGTAATATGATATTATTTACTTCCATCCAATGGTCATATCGGATCCACTTGACATTGACTGACTTTTCTCCACTTCTGTAGGTTACGGTATAACCTAACCAGGCCATTTGATAGGTTTGGGGATCATAATGCAGGAAATATTCGTCTTTGGATGAAGTACCCACCCCTGAATCATAACTAATTGAAATACCCGGATAACTTTTTCCCTCAAAGATCAAATTTGTGGTCTCTCCATATATTATGCCATCATCAGCTAAAACAAAAGGCATGGCATAGAAATAGAACATTAGATTATGATAAAAAACAGGGTCTCCTTTATAGCTTCCAGATTTATCCATTAGCCAAACATGCTTACCATCAAAGCCCAATGAATAATCGGGAGATACTATTCTATCCATTCTTGTTTTGAGGTCAGTAGTATGAGTTTCAGTATATCCAGCTTTGGGTAAATCATATACAAGCACCTTTTTCTTCGTCCAATTTTGAATTCCGCCATGGGCTATAAAAACCCTATCTAAAGCATCAGGATATTTAGATTGTATAATATTTTCCAACAAAAACTTGGAATTTTTCTTGTCTGCTTTAACGGTGGACGATTCTTTACAGGAAAATAATCCTAAAAAAATAAGTGATAAAAAAATGATGCGCATTTCCGTTTCTTTAAGTTGTGGTCTTTGTCGAACAATTGGTAGATAGTTTACCAATTCTTCTATTTTTGTCCTATGAACAAAGTTAAGCAGATTAGTAGTTTACAAAATCCTTTGGTTAAGAAAGTATTCTTATTAAAGGAAAAATCACGTGAACGCAGAAATTCTGGCTTATTTGTATTAGAAGGACAGCGAGAATTTGAAATGGCTAGTAAAGGTGGTTATACTATTCAGAGTGTCTTATTTTGCCCCAATATCATTTCTGAAGAAAAAGTGAGGCAAATTATTGACCAGCTAGATGAATTTCCAGAATTAATAGCAGTATCACAAGAGATATACCAAAAAATAGCCTATCGAGATAGTACGGAGGGAATTGTTGCTTTGGCCTGTTCAAAAAATCACAATCTGAATGATATTTCCTTTAGGAACAAAAATCCATTGATATTGATTGCGGAAGCTCCTGAAAAACCTGGAAATATTGGTGCTTTATTAAGAACTGCAGATGCGGCTAAATTAGATGCTGTAATTATTGTAAATAGCAATGGAGATCTTTATAATCCAAATGTAATCAGAGCTAGTGTCGGATGCCTTTTTACAGTAAATATTGCAACAGGAAATACTCAGGAAGTTATCAATTTTTTAAATAAGAATAAAATAGCCATTTATTCAGCCGCCCTGTCAGCTTCATGCAACTATACCGAAGTAGATTATAAGAAGGCCTGCGCCATTGTAGTAGGTACGGAGGCTACCGGACTTACATCTGAATGGTTGGAGAAATCCGATCAGAATGTTATAATACCAATGCAAGGGGAAATAGATTCCATGAATGTTTCTGTATCGGCTGCAATTCTTATCTTTGAGGCAAAGCGACAAAGAGAATTTCTTTAAGATTATAACCTCGATTGCCAAGTTCACCAAAAAAAAAATTCAACTCCTTATCAGTTCTAGCTTACTAAAATTTGTCACGTTTTTAATAAATGATAAAAGTCTTATATGAATAGTTCATTCCTATTTTATACAATAATTGCTATCATAGTTCTTCAATTCCTTATGGAAACTGTCCTGGATTATCTCAATTCACGAAAATTTCAGGATCCTATTCCAGAAGAATTAAAGGATGTCTTTGATAATAAGGAATATTTAAAATCTCAGGCTTACAAGAAAGATAATTACAAATTTGGCGTGCTATCTTCCACATTTTCCATTGTACTTACTTTAGGATTCCTAATATTTGGTGGATTTGAATTGATAGACTTACTCGCCCGAAATATTACTGAAAACCCAATTATAATGGCTCTATTATTTTTTGGTATCATTATGATTGGAAGTGATATAATTACTACACCTTTTTCGTATTATCAGACATTTGTGATAGAAGAAAAATATGGGTTCAACAAGTCTACCAGAAAGTTGTTTTTTATCGATAAAATTAAAGGCTGGTTGATGATGGCTATATTAGGAGGGGGAATACTCTCAATGGTCATTTGGTTTTTTCAATTTGCCGGTAATAATTTTTGGATATATGCCCTTGCCCTGATTGCCATCTTCACGATTTTTATGAATCTTTTCTACAGCAGGCTAATTGTACCTTTATTTAATAAACAAATTCCCCTGGAGGATGGATCTCTTAAGAGTAAAATTGAAAATTATACACGCACGGTGGGATTTAAACTTCAAAATATCTTTGTTATCGACGGATCTAAGAGAAGTACAAAAGCAAATGCATATTTTGCCGGTTTTGGAAAAGAAAAAAGAGTTACACTTTATGATACGTTAATTCAGGATTTAGAGGAAGAAGAAATAGTAGCCGTACTTGCCCATGAAGTTGGGCATTATAAACGCCACCATATAATTATAAACCTTATTATTTCAATCCTTCTAACAGGTGTTACCTTGTTCATTCTATCGCTTTTTATTAATAACCCCGAATTTTCGTATGCTATAGGCGTCACCAAACCTAGTTTTCATGCTGCTTTAATTTGTTTTGGAATCCTGTATAGCCCTATCTCCGAAATAACCGGATTGGTGATGAACATTCTGTCGAGAAAATTTGAATTTGAAGCAGATGATTTTGCCAAAAATACTTATGATGCCTTGCCTTTAATCAACTCATTAAAAAAGCTTTCTAAAAATAACCTCAGCAATCTAACTCCGCATAAGGCCTACGTATTTATGCACTATTCTCACCCTCCCTTAATTCAAAGAATACGTAACCTTAAGGCATGATTTTTGTTGGTTACTAGAAAAGATTGTGGTAAATTTATTTTATGAGTGTGGATACGGCTTTAGAGCAGGAGAACAAGCAAATTGCAAAGCAATACAAGGAATTACTTCGAATTAGTTATCAGGCATTAACTACAGAAGATAAAAAACTTGTTCGCTCTGCTTTTGACATAGCCGTTGATGCCCATAAGAATCAAAGAAGAAAATCAGGAGAGGCTTATATTTTTCATCCCATAGCAGTGGCCAAGATAATAGCTTCAGAAATTGGCCTCGATGCTGTATCTATTGCAGCAGCATTACTACATGACGTTGTTGAAGACACCGAATATACATTAGACGATATTGAGCGAATGTTTGGTGAAACAATAGCTCGCATTGTGGACGGCCTTACGAAAATTGCCCATCTCAAAAAGGAGATGAACATATCCCAACAGGCAGAGAATTTTCGAAAAATGTTGCTAACGTTGCATGATGATGTTCGGGTAATTATCATCAAGATAGCAGATAGATATCACAATATGCTTACTATGGACGCCATGCCGGAGCACAAGCAGGTGCAAATGGCCTCTGAAACGCTTTATATCTATGCTCCCCTGGCTCATAGAATTGGACTCTATAATATAAAAACAGAACTAGAGAATCTAAGTCTGAAATACACAGAGCCGGAAGTATACAATGATATTCAGGAAAAAATTGAGCAAACTAAAGAAGAACAACAGAATTATATTGATGAATTTTCAAATATTATTCAAGATACTTTGGACAAAGAAGGTCTTGAATATTACATAAAAGGAAGGATGAAGTCTATCTATTCCATCAGAAAGAAAATGGTATCTCAGAATATTACTTTTGATGAAATATATGACAAATTTGCCATTCGCATCATTTATAAATCTGATAAACACAATGAGAAATTTATTGCCTGGAAAATATACTCTATTGTAACAGATCATTTTACGCCTAATCCTATACGCCTTCGCGATTGGATATCTTCACCGAAATCAACAGGTTATGAAGCCCTACACATTACTGTAATGGGCCCGGAAGGCAAATGGGTTGAAGTTCAGATACGCAGTGAAAGAATGCATGAAATTGCCGAGAAAGGATATGCTGCTCACTTTAAATATAAACACGGAGCACAAAAAGAACAGGGAATAGAGATGTGGCTCAACCGTTTACAGGAAGCCCTCGAAACCTCTAATGGTAATGCCGTAGATTTTGTGGAGGAATTTAAATTAAATCTTTATTCCAAAGAGATCTTTGTTTTTACTCCAAAAGGCGAATTAAAATCGTTGCCAAAAGACGCTACTCCTCTGGATTTTGCATTTAATATCCATACTGAAGTAGGAATGAGAACCCGGGGGGCGAAAGTAAATGGAAAATTGGTGCCTCTGAACACGACATTAAATAGCGGTGACCAGGTTGAGATCATTACATCAGATAAAGCGAAACCCAATCAGAACTGGCTGGATTACGCGACTACAGCCAGAGCCAGAGCAAAAATTCGTTCGTCTTTACGAGAAGAACAAAAACAAATTGCTAATGATGGTAAGGAAACGCTAAGACGTAAACTTAAGTCTCAAAAAATTAATATGAACGAGGATTCCATCAATAAGATGGTGGTTCACTTTAAGCTGAAGACCAGTTTGGATCTCTTCTATCGCATAGGTATCGGAGCAATAGATAATCAGATGATCAAGGAATTTGCATCATCCTATAATAATGCATTTATCAGTTTTTTCAAAAATAAGATTCGGAGAAAACCAGTCCAGGAAGATATTGATAAGGCCGAAATAACTTCCAAATATGATATGCTTGTATTTGGTAAGGAGGAAGAAAAATTAAATTACACACTATCCAAATGTTGTAACCCAATTCCCGGAGATGAAGTCTTTGGTTTTGTAAGCGTGTCGGAAGGAATAAAAGTTCATAAGAAAAACTGTCCAAATGCTATTTCTTTGCAATCCAACTATGCCTACCGGATAATTAGTGCCAAATGGATTGATTCAAGCCAGGAAGAATTCACTTCAGAAATTAAACTTACGGGGATTGATAATTTAGGCCTGATGAACGAGATTACAGAAATTATTTCGGATAATATGCATGTTAATATGCGGAATCTGAATTTCAGTACAGATGGAGGTACCTTTACAGGTAAAATCACAGTTGTAGTAAAAAACAATGCCATTCTGAAAAAACTTATCAATAATTTAAAGCGGATAAACGGTATTGAAAAAGTGACTCGGATATAGAGATTTTCCAAAATATCTATGCTGTAATCTTGCGGTTATAAAACATCTATATTCGCATTTTTAAATGTACATTTGTTATTAAGATGATGACGTAATTATGGGGACCAATAAGGACCAAGAAATCGTTAAAAAAGTATTTACTGCCTTTTTGGAGGAAAACGGGCATAGAAAAACTCCCGAGCGTTATGCAATCCTCCAGGAGATATATGAAAGTGATGAACATTTTGATATAGAATCACTCTATATCAATATGAAAAATAAAAACTATCGGGTAAGCAGAGCAACGCTTTACAATACAATAGAACTTTTATTGGATTGTAAGTTAGTACGCAAGCATCAATTTGGAAAGAATCAGGCACAATATGAGAAGTCTTATTTTGACAGGCAGCATGATCATGTAATTCTGACGGATACAGGAGAAGTTGTTGAATTTTGTGACCCCCGAATACAATCAATAAAACAAACTATTGAAGAGGTATTCGACATAAAAATAAATAATCATTCGTTGTACTTCTACGGTACAAGAAACTACAAAGAAAAAGCTAATAACTAACCAATAACTTACTGCATGGCCGTAGATTTACTACTAGGTCTTCAATGGGGAGACGAAGGAAAAGGAAAAATCGTTGATGTACTTACCAAAAACTATGATATCATAGCCAGATTTCAGGGAGGCCCGAATGCGGGACACACCTTAGAATTTGATGGCATAAAACATGTTTTACACACTATTCCCTCCGGTATATTTCACGACAATGCAATCAATGTTGTGGGTAACGGGGTAGTTATTGACCCGGTTATTTTTAAGAAAGAACTTGATAACCTTAACAAGTTTAATCTGGATATAAAATCCAAACTCCTGATTTCAAGGAAAGCTCATCTGATTTTACCTACCCACAGGTTGCTTGATGCAGCCTCAGAAGCCGCCAAAGGTAAAGCAAAAATAGGTTCAACGCTCAAGGGGATAGGGCCTACTTACATGGACAAGACAGGACGAAACGGAATGAGAGTAGGAGATCTTGAATTAAATAATTGGAAAGACAAATATCGTGCTTTGGCAGATAAGCATGAAACCATGATAGACTTTCATAATGTAGATATACAATACAATCTCCAGGAATTAGAAACAGAATTCTTTAATGCTATTAAGGAATTAAAACAACTGACCTTTATAGATAGTGAAGAATACCTTTACCAGGCCCAAAAAAGCGGAAAAAAAATTCTTGCTGAAGGAGCTCAGGGTTCTCTGCTGGATATTGATTTTGGAACTTATCCTTATGTAACATCTTCAAATACAACCGCTGCAGGAGCATGCACAGGTCTTGGTGTACCTCCGGGGAACATAGGAGGGGTTTTTGGCATTTTTAAAGCATATGCCACCCGGGTAGGAAGCGGACCTTTCCCAACCGAACTCTTTGATGAAGTTGGCGCTACTATGGGAAGAGTTGGCAATGAATTTGGGGCTACCACAGGCAGACCTCGACGTTGTGGTTGGTTAGATCTTGTTGCTTTAAAATACGCAGTTAGGATTAATGGAGTTTCAGAATTAATGATGATGAAAGGAGATGTACTCAGCGGATTTAAAACGGTAAAAATTTGCATAGCATACAAATATAAAGGGGAAAAAGTAACTCACCTTCCCTATAATATTGAAGCGGAAAATGTTACACCTATTTACAAAGAAATGAAAGGTTGGGAAAAAGATCTCACCAAAATGACAAAGGAAGAGCAACTCCCGGAAACACTTATAGAATATATTGAATTCTTGGAATCAGAATTGGAAATTCCAATTAAAATTGTGTCCGTTGGCCCGGATCGAAAACAAACCATTCACAGGTAATTCCCATTCAATAGAAGTAGGTTTCTTAAATCTTTATATATATCTGAAAAAATACAGGTCTCAATAGAATCTGTTTGCTACTATTTCATCAGAACCTTCGGACAAATATTACATATTTTCAAATAAAGTTTAAGCTAGTATTCTGACCAGATTAGAGCTTCAAAAAACAGAGGTATCGGATAATTCAGTGTACTTTCTCAAAGAATTGGAACATCCGGAGTCTTTAAATTTATATGGAACCAATGTAACGGATTCTTGCCTATCTGTAGTTGAAGATATCCCTCAATGAAAGAGAGTTTACTTGTGGCATTCCAAGGTTAGCTATGATGGAGCCGGGGCCTTACAGAAAGAAAAAACAGACCTTGATGTAGAATCGGGAGTTTCGCTTAAATGAAATCCTAAAACCTTGCTAATACTTGGGCTTCTCTTTTAATTTATTCTATTTTTGAACAAATATTTGGGTCTTGTTCAGATTAGTACTACTTAATATATTTCTTTTCTCGCTTTGCTTGGCTTCTGCTCAGGAGCAGCCTGAGGAAGAAGTTAAACAGATTAATATTGTATATGGTGCTAATTTCACAAAAGACGAAGCTCAATTTCCCGGCGCATCTATATTTAGTAAAGACGAGAGGCAAGTTCAGTTTGAACACCAGGGGGCAGATCTTTGGTGTGATATAGCTATATTTTATCAAAAAGAAAATAAATTGAAAGCAATTGGGAACATCCGAATGAAACAGGGTGATTCTATTCAAATGACTGGTGGAAAAATTAATTATGACGGGAATACCAGGCTTGCCAAGGCTTGGGAAAAAGTAGTCTTAAGAAGCACTGGTAAAGGCACTGGTAGTGGTTCTGGTATGACCCTTCGAACAGACACCCTCTACTTTGACCGCGAAAAGCAGGAATCTTATTATACAAGCTATGGTACTATTGTTGATTCTGCCAATACGCTTACCAGTGAAATTGGAAGGTACTTTATGGTACCTGAAAAATTTCAGTTTGTAGAAAATGTTCATATCCTAAATCCGGAATACACAATAGACTCCAGGCAATTAGATTATTATCAGAATTCTAAGAACGCCTATATGTACGGGCCTTCAACTATAACGGGCAAAACTTATAAAATATACTGTGAACGAGGATTTTACGACACAAAAATAGAAAGTGGCTATGGTATAAAAAACACCAGGATAGATTATAATAACCGAATTATTGAAGGAGATAGTGTTTATTTTGATAAAACTTCTCAATTTGCTTCGGCCACCAATAATATTGTTGTTACAGACACAGTAAATAATGGCGTAATTAGGGCCCACTATGCTGAAGTATTTAAAGCTAAAGACTCTGTATTTGCAACTAAGCGGGCTGTGTCTATAAGTTTGGTTGAACAGGATTCACTTTATATGCATGGAGACACCTTACTACTTACCGGGAAACCAGATAAACGAATTTTAAGGGCCTTCAGAAATGCTAAATTCTATAAAACTGATTTGAGTGGCAAATGTGATTCTATACACTTTGATCAATCTTCCGGAATAACCCAATTGATAAAAGAACCTGTTCTGTGGAATGTGGATAACCAAATGACCGGGGATAGTATATATCTGATCTCCGATATGGAAACTGAAAAATTGGATTCTTTAAAAGTAATAAATAACGCTTTTATAATCTCACTTGACAGCATAAGCATGGAAGGTTACAATCAGGCTAAAGGAAAAGATCTCTTCGGAAAGTTCATCGATAATTCACTTAAAATTGTAGACGTGGTTAAAAACACTGAAGTAATTTACTATATGTATAATGATAATGATGAACTCATCGGTATTAATAAAACTATTTGTAGTAAAATTAGGATAACATTAGCTGAAAATGATATTGAGGATATTACTTTTTATACCAATCCGGATGGAGACATTTTTCCGGAAGTAGATCTTCCGGTAAGCAGCAGAAAACTCAAAGGGTTTATATGGCGTGGTGATGAACGAATACTTAGCAAAGATGATATTTTTGATGAAGATGACAACAATATTCAATTAGTAAAGATAAATGGTGTTGATAATCCTCTTGATCTTGAAGAAGAGCAACAAGAGGATGATGGTAATGAAAATGATCCTTCAGGAAATTCGGAGTCTATTAAAGGTCTTATACCTAAAAAAGGACCCCCCATTCAAAAAAAGGAGTAGCTGTCATGCACGAAGATTTTTTCAGATATCAGGCTCAAACCACTCCCCATCCTCTGGCAATGGAAGTTTCACATGCTAAGGGAAGCTATGTTTATGACAAGCAGGGAAATAGTCACTTGGATTTTGTTGCCGGAGTATCGGTCTGTAGTTTAGGTCATTGCCATCCAAAAGTAGTTAAGGCGATAGTTGAGCAAACCAGGAAATACATGCATGTCATGGTTTATGGTGAGTTCATTCAGCAACCTGCATTAGAATTCAGTAAATATTTAGCCTCATTATTACCTGCTAAACTCGAAACAACCTATCTCGTAAATTCCGGAACTGAGGCAATTGAAGGAGCAATAAAACTTGCAAGGCGTTTTACTGGTCGCTCAAAACTCATAGCTGCCAAGAATGCTTATCACGGAAATACTTTAGGTAGCCTAAGTTTAATGAGTTTTGAAGAACGAAAGGCCCCTTTCCGTCCATTGATTCCGGATATCTCTTTTTTGGAATTTAATTCCGAAGATGATCTTTATAAAATCTCTATGGATACAGCGGCTGTCATTTTGGAAACTATTCAAGGTGGTGCGGGATTCATTATGCCCAAAGAAGGATACCTTAAAAAGGTGAAGGATCGTTGTTCGGAAGTGGGTGCCTTGTTAATCCTTGATGAAATACAACCTGGATTTGGACGTACTGGTAGTTTATTTGCCTTTGAGCACTACCAGTGCATACCAGATATACTAGTTATGGGCAAGGGTATGGCTTCGGGTTTACCTGTTGGCGGCTTTACAGCTTCTTATGAAATTATGAATTCTTTAAGTGACACTCCCAAGTTGGGCCATATAACAACCTTTGGTGGCAATCCAGTTATTGCTGCAGCTGCTATGGCAACACTCAGGGAATTAACCAATAGCAATCTTATTCCTGAAACTCTTGAAAAGGAAAAACATTTCAGATCCAGATTAAAACACCCTTACATAAAAGAGATTAGAGGAAAGGGACTAATGTTGTCTCTTATCATGAAAAATAAAGATATTGCTAATAAACTTATTCTTTCCTGTGCAAAAAAGAATTTAATCCTTTTTTGGCTGCTTTTTGAATCAAAAGGCGTTAGAATTACTCCTGCATTGACCATAAACGCAGTGGAAATTGACCGGGGTTGCGACATAATAATGCAAACTTTGAATGAGTTGCAGCAATAATTTGTTAACTATTTTGTTAATAATATAGCCCTAAAGTGGAATAAAGATAGTTCCAAAAGACTATTTTTAAATCCATAGATTAACCAAGCACGTTCCTATGGCGTTAGATCCTAACGAAAGTCAAAATCAACCAATAGCGAAGTTTGAGTCCATGCTGAAGACGGATGACGTTTA
>Ga0316198_10000310_pt1 | contig 24440 bp, 23 predicted proteins | sample OudBieAanoxic_MG_FD_204935 | JGI IMG/M metagenome (GOLD analysis project Ga0316198, IMG submission 204935) | Coastal sediment microbial communities from Oude Bieten Haven, Netherlands - site A anoxic | ecosystem: Environmental > Aquatic > Marine > Coastal > Sediment | place: Netherlands...
TTCGGAGGCCGCTCTTCGACCACGTGCCCAATAAAACCATGGTCGACCCCGAGACCGGTGAATTCTGGGAATCCGCAGACGACGTCGCTCTGTACCTCTGGATGCTCGAGCTCGCCGGCGACCATGCACGACACCTGTGGCGCATCACCTGCCTCTATAACTTTCACGAGCAGACGGAGTACCGGCTCGACCGCGACGGCCAGCTCGAACGCGAGCGACGGATCCGATCAGGAGACCGAGCAAGGCCGCTCAGCGAACTCTAACCCAAGTCCGGATCGGTATCAGACGCCTCTGCGCGCCGCCTCGGCGAGTATCGAGCGGAGGCGACCGAGACTCTTTTGAGATGAGTAGTTAGCTTCAATATGCCGTCGTCCGGCAGCGCCCATCCGTGCGGCCAGCTCGGGTTCCCGCACCAGCCGCAACATTTGTTTCGCCATACCGTCGACATCACCCTCATCGACCAGGAAACCACTGACGCCGTCCTCTACGGCCTCGACGATGCCCGCGTGGCGGGTCGAAATCACCGGCAACCCGCATGAGGAAGCCTCGAGTACTGCCAGCGGCGTGCCCTCGGAGTCTCCGTCCGCGGCCCGCCGCGAGTGCTGCACGAAACAGCGCACCCGACGCATCCACCCCACCACCCCGTCGTGGTCAACGCTGCCGGAAAAGGTCACCGATGTCTCGATTTCGAGCTCTCGAGCGAGTCCTATGCAGGAATCTCGCAACGGCCCGTCCCCGAGCATCACCAATCTCGACTGCGTTTCTTCTTTGTGGACCTCAGCAAATGCCTGGAGGGTTAACATCGGCGCTTTCTTGTCGACAAACCGCCCGAGGGCCAGCAGGGTCGGGGGCGCCGTATCAGGCTGCCCGCCACGAAATGCATCGATGTCAACTCCATACGGGTTGTAGACTATGCGATTGGGAGGCGCGCCGAGGTCACCGAGTTGTCGAGCCATGTGCTTCGAGACCGCGATAATCCGGTCAGCAATTTCGAAGAGACGCGCATACGAGTCCCGCATGCGATCCAGGACTTCTCTTTGATAGGCGTCGTACCCGTGAAAGTGCACCACGAGTGGCGTCGCCGACCGAACACAAGCGTTCATGATCACTGTACCCGTCGGGCCGAATTCTGCCAGCACGACAGCCACCTGAGATCGGCGCAGAAACGAGGCGAGCTGCTTTTCATACCTGGTAGTCGACAACCGATTTCCCACCGCTGCGGCCGCCCGGGTGGATTCCATGCCCATGAAGATCCGGAGGGCCTTGGCCAGCAGGAACGGGGGCCCCGACAGGACTGTCGCTCCTTCCTGGTGGTACAGCGGTCGCGGTGAACCCCAGACCTCGATCGTCGAAGCCGATAGCCCTTCAATCTGGGATCGAATAAACGACTCGGAGACCACGTTTCGTTCCGGCATGACGACTGCGAGACGCAAATCGCCGCCGTTCATCATTGGGATTCCCCTGCATGGTCTTCGCCAACCACCGCCCCCACACCGACTCGGTGACAGAAAGCGTCAAGAGAGCGGGCGCCGAGCATCTCCCACACGGCTCCTTCGACTTCGCCACGATCGGCGCTGAGGACGGTCTGTTCCACGTCCCATGCAGCCAGGACGTCCAACCACTCAGCCCATATTGGGCTTCGTTCGAGGGCGCGCTGATAGTCGAGCGAGTCGATGAATCCGGCGCCATCTTCGATGGTGATCCGCAGCCAGGGCGTTGGATCGAGGTGAAAAAGTTCTACGAGATCCTTGAGGTTGATCACGTGGTACTCATCCGCCAGCATCGTGGCGCCGAGATCTCGATCAAGGTACCCGCTCGGGAACACCAGCCCTGGAATACCCTTCCGCGCCCACCAGAACAGCGGCAAGGACGCCCGATACATCAGGAATCGAAGCACACGTTCGACGAACGAGTGGGGGACCTTCCAGGCCAAAGCGGCTGGCAGCAAACGATCGAGGGCGTTGCCTCGAACAGACCCACCACGTACCGCGAGCAACGCCTCGAGACTGCCCATACCACTTTCATACGCTTCTTCAAAAGATCCGTCATCAACAGCATACTGACTCAGCTGTCCAAGCACGCACAGCGCTTGTACGTGGGTGTTGAGACAGAGGGAGTTCCGCGGCGATCTTCCGAGCAGTGCCGTTTGAATCCGTAACGGTTTTGTTTTCTCCACCGAGTCGTGGAGAAACCACAGGCGGTTCTTCGTGAGCGGTACCGACAGGTTTTCGAGGGCAAACGCAGCCGCTCTTCGTGCAGCATCAATCAGAGCTGAATCGGGGCAAAGAGAGTGTTCGGCGAGCAGAAGACGAACCCCGTCCCAGAAGAACCGTGCGTGAATCTCAGGCTTCTCGCGCCAGAATCCGTGCCGCCAGGAACCATCGTCGCCGAGATCAACGCAGACGGCCCACGCCACCTCTCGAGCAAGGGCACGGTAGTGGGGTTTTCCGGTCTCCCGGTTGAGCGCCATGAGGTAACTCCACCAGGCATATGCGCACTGCTGGCAGCGGAACCGTCCCCGACCCGCGTCACGCGGGTCGTAAATGGCTCCGTTGATAAGGTACTTCCAGAGGTCCGCGACTGAGGCGGCATCGAACCAGTCAGATTTCACGAATCGCTGGGATTCGATATCCGTCAGATCAACAATGTCGGACACCGTCGTAGGGCTTTTGACGTTGAATACCACCATCGGCCAGGAAACTCCCGCGTCGGCCGCGTCCGCCAACTCGAGATGCAATGTCGGCGATCCGCCTAGCTCCCACCAGCTCTCGACGTTGGTCCCCTCGACAACCGATAACCGCCCCCTTGTGTCGGCCCGGCTGACCAAAAAACCACGGGGGTGCCACAGGACCGGTCGCGTGCCGTCCGTGCCTCTCGTTAAGATCGTCCCCATCCGGGCGTCGCTCTGGAGACCGGTTGCCTCGTCAGAAAATGTGAACGAAGCCGGGTTGCTCGCGGATTTCGCCGTCCATCGCACGAACTGGAGCTCGATTCCTTCCTCCGGAAGGGCATCGCAGACGATCACGCATCTCGGCGAAAGTCGAATGAGCCGCCGCACGAAAACTTTTGACTCATAGAGGACCTTCTCCTGAACATGGAGATCTGCGGGGTCTCGGTTTTCATGATCGTGGATAATTTTGCCCCCCGAATCTACCCTCTAGCCATTGCGAAAGAATGTAACGCCCGTGCGGGCTTCGACACGTCTCAATCCAAAATTGCAGGATTCTCCAGAAAGCCGTAACCGAACCCTTCGTGAGGCCTTTTCTCTGCAAAAATTGTGGGAGCCACCACCTCCGCCCAGAAGCTGTCCCACGAACCTCATAGCGGGCTCGGTATCTGATAGAGGCAAATCCACGACGGACGTCTTCGACCCCTCGAAAAGATGGGCTGACGTATAGATATTGTTTATAGACACCGACTTTTCACCAAGAGTCCTTCTCGTGTATTTGACGCCGTCGTTGCTTCGGGCCGCGATCTGCCTCGAGATGGGTCGCCGACCACGCCTTGCGGCGCGAGCCGCAATCTCGACACAGACTGACAGACTCACCGCAACTCGGACCACAGTCTACCGCCTCTCGAGGAATGGAAGTGCGGAGGTGGCAGCAATCTTAATCTCCGTCGACTTTTGACTTACGTATCTTGTTAAAATGGACCTCCAGGATGGCGATTTTTTTGAACCGTTTGGTAATGCGCATCATCGGGCGCGAGATGTTGAACAACGAAATGTACGGTCACGCGGAGCTGCTGAGAAGGTACTGTGGCCTCAAGATTCCGCTACCGATACAAGGTTACCTTCAGCACGGATGGAGTTATGGGCCGGGCATGCCATTAGGCGATATAGAGTCCGGCGATTTACACAGGGAGAGCTACTTTTTCCTCTGGAATCCACGGAACAAGAAAATTTGTCATGATCTTGGCCTCCACAATGTGAGGGTGATCGGTGCCCCCCTCGTTTACCTTCAGCCACCCCCAGAATCATCGACTGGAGCGCCAGACAGTCTCCTTCTCTTCCCTGGACACACCACCGAAAACGAGCCTTTTGCCGAGGACGGTGCCACTCTTTTCTCCAGATATCTGGAGGAACTCGATCCTGTCATAAGGAGCTTTCGATCGACCACAATTTGCCTCTACTGGAGAGAATTCGAAGATGCCAGAATCCGCAGACAAGCCGAGGATCGAGGCCTTACGATTACAACACTCGGACACCGGGATCAGACTCCTGATTTCGTTGCGCGTTTCCGGGACCTTGTTCTTCGCTACGAATACGTCTGTTCGAACAGTTTCTCGACTGCCCTGTTTTACTCCCTATACCTGGGACGGAAAGCCTTCCTTCATGGACAGACCTTTGTCAGCCGGTTGAAGGCCGAAAGCGTCGACAGTCTTACGCAATACGAAGAAATGAAACGTCTTTACCCGCAGCTCGAATGGGATCGCTTCAACGACACTTCACATCAGGACATCGGCGCGATCGAAATTGGCGCTTCATTCCAGCGAACATCCGACGAGTTGAGGGCCGAATTCGGATGGACCCCCTTTCGCCAACTGGCATTCATTGGTCGACGAGTCGGGGGTTACGCTCGGCGCACATTGCGCCTATCCGGCGGTTGAATGCAGATTTCGGCGCAGGCGCACTCTCCGCGTTATTTCGCCTCATTACTCCGGTAGGAGGGCGCTCACCTGGCCAAGAACTCGACAACTACAGTACGATTAAGTGGCGTGTCGTCGCCATCGTTGAAACGGAGGATCCAACTGTGGATTGGTCCACAAATGTAGTGCTGGTAACGGGCGGAACCGGCTCGTTTGGACGCAAATTCGTAGACACCATGCTGCGGCAATACAATCCTCTCAAGCTGATTGTGTTCAGCCGCGACGAACTCAAACAACATGAAATGCGAGTTTCGGGCTACGATCACCCGAGATTACGGTACTTCATCGGAGACGTTCGAGACAGGGAGCGTTTGCGCCGCGCGATGCAGGGAGTGGATGTAGTCGTTCACACAGCGGCCCTTAAGCAGGTCCCGGCATGCGAATACAACCCGATCGAAGCGGTCGTCACGAACATCAACGGCGGGCGAAACGTTATCGAAGCAGCGCTTGACACCGGCGTGAAACGAGTGATCGCGTTGAGCACAGACAAGGCGGTCAATCCCGTAAACCTCTATGGCGCCACCAAACTCGTTTCCGAAAAGCTCTTCGTGCAGGCGAACGCGTACAGGGGTGAAGGACCAGCGCGTTTTAGCTGCGTTCGATATGGCAATGTAGTCGGCAGCCGCGGTAGCGTCATACCTCTTTTCCTGAGTCAGCGTGATAGCGGGAAGCTGACAGTGACGGATCCGCGAATGACCCGATTCTGGATCACTCTCGACCAGGGTGTCCGTTTCGTCATCGACTGTATCGAACGCATGCACGGCGGTGAGGTTTTCGTCCCCAAGATCCCGAGCATGAACATCATCGACCTGGCCGCCGCCATCGCTCCGCAGTGTGAGATTGAAGAGATCGGAATCCGGCCAGGCGAGAAGTTGCACGAGGTTTTGATATCGGAGGATGAGGCCCGGCAGGCTGTTGAGCTTGACGATTCGTTCATCATCCAGCCGGCCCACCCATGGTGGGCGTTGGAGAACTGGACCGAGGGGAAGAACCTGCCGGACGGCTTCTCCTACACGAGCGACAACAACCATGAATGGCTCGACGCACCGCAACTCCGCGCTCTTGCCGGAAACGAGCACTGATGCCTGATTTCGGCCCGCTGGCCATCGACGGCGGTGAACCGATACGGACGCACATGCTTCCCTATGCGCGTCAGACAATTGAAGATGACGACGTCGCGGCGGTTGTCGCGGCGCTGCGATCGGACTGGCTCACTACCGGGCCGTTGGTCAAAGAGTTCGAAGAGGCGTTTGCACGCGAGGTCGGTGCAGCGCACGCGGTAGCGGTGAGTAGTGGCACCGCCGCACTTCACGCCGCGGTCGCGGCTCTCGGAATCGGCGCCGGGGACGAGGTCATCGTACCCGCCATGACCTTCGTAGCGACCGCAAACTGTATCGTCTTCCAGGGTGGGACTCCGGTGTTCGCTGACGTCAATCGAAAAACACTCCTCATCGACCCGGATCAGGTCGAAGCTCTGCTGACACCGCGCACTCGAGCAGTCATCGCCGTCGATTTTGCCGGCCAGCCCAGTGATTACGACAGGCTGACGGACGTTACCGATGCCCACGGGATATCACTCGTCGCCGACGCCTGCCATGCCCTCGGCGCTCGGTACCGGGGGCGGCCGGTGGGCTCGCTGGCGGACGCGAGCGCCTTCAGCTTCCACCCCGCCAAACATATCGCAACCGGAGAGGGAGGAATGCTCACCACTGACCATGCGGCCGTCGCGCGACGAGCCACAGTATTTCGCAATCACGGCATCACATCGGACCTCCACGACCGGGCTGAGAAAGGCTCGTGGCACTACGAGATGGTGGACCTCGGATTCAACTACAGATTGACGGACTTGCAGTGCGCGCTCGGAATGAAACAGCTCGAAAAGGTGGGAGCATGGCTCGATCGAAGACGCGAGATCGCGTCGAGGTACCGCAATGAACTGGCCCACGTGGGCGGCATTGAGCCGCTGACGACAGCCCCCGATGTCGAGCACGCCTATCACCTTTTCGTGGTCCGACTCTCCGACCAACAATTCGCGACAAGGCGCGAGGAGTTCTTTACCGCGCTACGGGCCGAGGGAATCGGAGTGAACGTCCACTATATCCCGGTCCATCTCCATCCCTTTTACAAAGAGCACTTTGATACGAGCCCGGGTCTTTGCCCGGTCGCGGAATCCGAGTATGGCCGGACCCTCTCACTCCCCATTTTCGCCTCGATGACCGACGATGACGTCGAGGACGTATTGACCGCGGTCCGGAAAGTGGCGTTGGCGCTCGGCGGGTAATGAAGACCGTGGCCATCATCCAGGCGCGCATGGGCAGCACCCGTCTTCCGGGCAAAGTGCTGATGGAAATTACCGGCCGGAGCATGCTCGCGTGGGTCGTCAGCCGCACACGCCGCGCCCGCAAAATTGACGAGGTAGTGGTGGCGACGTCGGTGTCGTCTCGCGACGATGTCATTGTCGCCGAATGCAACAACTTAGGAGTGGCAATTTTTCGCGGATCCGAGGATGACGTGCTCGACCGGTATTACAGGGCGGCTGACGAATATCAGGCGAATTCCATCGTCAGAATCACTTCCGACTGCCCGCTGATCGACCCAGCGGTTATCGATGAGGTGGTGGCCGAGTTCACCGGCAACCTTGTCGATTTTGCCTGCAACACGCTGGTACGAGGCTTCCCTCGTGGTCTGGACGTCGAGGTCTTCTCTCGAGCAGCCCTCGAGGAAGCATGGCACCGAGCCGACCAGCCACATGAGCGGGTGCACGTGACACCGTATATTCACGAGAACCCTGATCGGTTCAAGCTCCACTCAGTCCAGTGCGATGATGACCACAGTGATCTCCGCTGGACAGTTGACACCACCGCGGACCTCCAGGCGGTACGTGGCATCGCTGAGGAGTTCGGCGGGCGCGACGATTTCCGGTGGCAGGACGCATTGGAAATTGTACGACAAAATCCGCATCTCTCGGAGATCAACCGATTGGTGCGCCAGAAGGCTCTCGAGGAAGGTTGATGCCCACCGCCGACAGACTCCTGATTCGAACAGACGCCGGCCCGACAATCGGCGCCGGTCACGTCATGCGGGGCCTTGCCCTCGCCCAGCAGTGGCGACTCAATGGGGGTCGAGTGACATTCGCCTGTTCAGAGCTTCCGGCGGTTTTCGGCGACCGGTTGCGGTCTGAAGGGTGCGAGGTGGTGATTATCGATTCCGAAGCCGGATCGCCGAACGATGCGGCTGCGACACTCAAGGTGGCCCAAGACCTTGACGCAGTGGTGGTCGCCGACGGCTACCGCTTCTCCGTGGAATACCAGCGGGCTGTGTACGGAAAAGCCAGGGCCCTCCTGGTCCTCGACGATTACGGTCAGATCGGCAGATACTCGGCAGACATGATTCTCGACCAGAACCTGGGAACGTCTGAGGACATTTACGCGGATCGGCCGCCCAACTGCCGGCTCTTGCTGGGTCCTGAGTACGTGATGCTTCGCCGCGAGTTTCTCGATGCGGTTCAGAATCGAAACGAAGTCAGCCCGGCGGTTCGCAACGTTCTTGTGACCACCGGCGGCGCCGATGTCGGCGGCCTCGCGATCAAGATCCTCGATATCCTCGAGGAAATTCCTGAGTCCCTCGATATCACGGTCGTGGTCGGTGGGGCCAGCTTGGGTACAGGACCGATCGAGGTTTTGGCCCGAAGCTCCCACCATCGAATCCGGTTAATAGAGAACGCCACCAACATGGCCCAGCTCATGACCGAGACCGACCTGGCCGTCAGTACGGCGGGGAGCACCGTATGGGAACTCGCGTATCTTGGAGTACCGGCGGTTCTTGGAGTGGTCGCTGAGAATCAGCGACTCGGTGCAGCCGCGCTGCAAAAATCCGGGGCGGCCGTGGCGTTCAACGGCGCGGCCACGTTTGCGGCCGAGGAGTTTCGGCAGGCACTGGACCTCGTGTACGCCGATCAGTCAGGGCGATCGGCGATGACTGAAGCAGCGCAAAGAATTGTCGACGGTATGGGCGCCGCCCGTGTGGTCCGCACGGTGATAAGGGACTTGGTTTGAAGTTCTGGTTATGAATATTCGATCTGGAAAAATCGGAAGATGTGCGAAGTGAATGAGATGCCATCAGACAATTCGAGACTGCGCCTTCGTGAAGCCGAGCCCGGCGACTGCCACCGATTGTGGGTCCTTGCCAACGATCCTGTTGTTCGATCTTTCTCCTTTTCTCAAAAACAGATCGAGTGGGAATCCCATGTGGAGTGGTTTACTCGGGTTATCGAGAGCCTGGATTCGCATATTTTTTTGGCGGAGGACGCCGAGGGCGATTTCGTCGGCCAGATTCGATTTGATCTCGAACGGGGGGATGCAGTCGTGACAGTTGAAATCGTCCCGTCCAGGCGAGGCAGTGGGCTTGGGGTAGCCTTGATTCGCGCTGGAACGCTACGGTATCTTGAGGAGATACCGGCCGTGAATGTCGTCCACGCCTTCATCAAGAAGACGAATCGGGCGTCAATCGCCGCATTTTCAAAGGCTGGCTATAAGCACTCACGTGACCTTGTGAGTTCTGGCCACAATTCCTGCGATATGGTTTTTCAGAGGGATTCGGAACGGTGATGGCAGTCTGTTTTTGGGAAAACTGCATTGGTGGCAGGCATACCATGAAGGCCAACACAGAAAACCGGGGACCGAGTCTCTGGCAGACCAAGGGAACTGACCGCGAATGACGACATATGTCGTCGCCGGCTCGAAATCCTGGAACCGCCGGGTCTTCGAAGATGCCATTTGCCGGAACCCGGGCCGTTGGGTCTTCCTTGGAAAACGGGAGGAGCTCACGGCCAAGCGACTCACCGAGCTGGCCCCTCGGTACATATTCTTCCTCCACTGGTCGTGGATGGTTCCCTCGTCAATTGTCGACGAGTTCGAATGCGTCTGCTTTCACATGACAGATCTTCCCTTTGGCCGGGGCGGCTCGCCGCTCCAAAACCTGATTGTCCGCGGCTACCGCGAGACCATGCTGACCTCGTTCAAGATGACTGACGAGCTGGACGCCGGGCCGGTCTACCTCAAGCATTCCCTCAGCCTGGAGGGCAACGCCCAGGAAATTTACCTTCGGGCCACAGAGGTCGCCGCCGACATGATCGCCCGGATCGTAGGAGAGGAACCCGAGCCGGTGGCGCAGACTGGAGAGGTGACCCCATTCTCCCGGCGATCTCCGGCCGAAAGCGAAATCACGGCTAATATCGAAGACATGGAAAGGCTCCACGACCACATCCGGATGCTCGACGCCGAGGGTTACCCTCCGGCCTTCGTCCGGCTCGGTCCGTTCACGCTCGTTTTCAGGAAATCGGTGCTCAGCGAGGGACGAATCCGGGCCGAGGTGGAGATCAGCCGGTACACCACGGAGGAGCAATGAAACAACCGATATTGGTAATTGCGGCACACCCCGACGACGAGGTGCTGGGTTGCGGCGGGACGATCGCGCGTTCGACTCTCGAAGGTCGCTCGGCCCACATCGCGATTCTCGGCGAAGGGTTCACCTCCCGACAGCCGAGCCGCGAAGATACGGACCCGAAAGGTGTCGACGCCCTGGCCCAGAATGCGACCGATGTCGGCGCCTTTCTCGGCGCCGCCGCGGTCCACCAGTTCCGATTTCCAGACAACCGTTTCGACGAGGTTCCGCTTCTCAATGTGGTCAAGACCATCGAAGCGCTCATCGACGAAATACGCCCGAGGGAGGTGTTCACCCAGCACGGAGGCGATCTCAACATTGACCATGTCGTCACCTTCAGGGCCACAATGACGGCGACTCGGCCCGTTGCGGGTTCTCCCGTTGGCGCTTTGTACGCCTACGAGGTCCCGTCGTCATCAGAGTGGGCGTTCGCGAAGTTCGAACCTCGGTTCGAACCCAATTACTTCGTCGATATCACCTCGACCCTCGAGCGGAAAGTTCAGGCCATGGAAATGTACGCGACCGAAAGGCGGATCTTCCCACACCCCAGATCGCCCGAAACCCTGGCAGCAATCGCCCGAAAGTGGGGTAGTACAGTCGGCGTCGACGCCGCCGAAGCCTTTCAACAGATATGGAAACTGGAATGAGCACCGTCGGAATGACCATCGCCGGCCACCGGATCGGCCCCGATCACCCGGTCTACATCGTCGCCGAGTTGTCGGCCAACCACAGCCAGGACTATGGCCGGGCAGAGGAACTCGTCCACACTGCTGCAGCGGCCGGAGCTGACGCCGTAAAGCTGCAGACCTATACGCCGGACACCATGACCATCGATTGTGACGCCGAAGAATTCAGGATCAGGGACACCATTTGGGAAGGGCGCACCCTTTACGATCTTTATGCTGAGGCCTATACCCCGTGGGACTGGCAACCTGGACTGAAAAAGGAGGCAGAGAAGCTCGGATTAGAGCTCTTTTCCACGCCGTTCGACGCGACCGCAGTGGACTTCCTCGAAGAGATGGGGGTTCCGGCGTACAAGGTGGCCTCCTTCGAGATCGTCGACCTGCCGCTCATTTCGAAAATTGCCGCCACCGGCAAGCCGATCATTATGTCGATCGGCATGGCAACCCGGGACGAGATTCGGCAGGCGGTCACCACCGCGCGCAGCGCCGGGGCCAACGAGATCGCACTTCTGCGATGCACAAGTGCCTACCCCGCATTGCCGGAGGAGGCCGACCTGCGGACCATTCCCGACCTCGCCGAGAGTTTTTCGACCATCCCCGGCGTGTCCGACCACACCATCGACATCGTGGTGCCGATTACTGCAGTCGCTCTCGGAGCCCGCATTGTCGAAAAACACCTCACGCTATCGCGGGGCGACTCCGGCCCCGACAGTTCGTTCTCTCTCGAGCCGGCCGAGTTCAAAGACATGGTGGAGGCGATTCGGACGACCGAGAAGGCACTCGGGACTGTTCGCTACGGTCCGCGAGAGGGCGAGCGAGCGAGCACGGTTTTTCGACGCTCACTCTTTGTCGTCGAGGACATCAGGCGAGGAGAGCCGTTCACACACCAAAACATCCGCTCCATTCGACCCGGTCATGGCCTGCCCCCGTCGAGGCTCGACCACGTGATCGGGAAGATAGCCGCTCGAGACCTCGAACGGGGGGCGCCACTACGCGAGACGGACATTGACTTCGGGTGAGGGTTGGCAGATCTGGGAAGCCGGCGAATACCGACCGCCTTGACTGCGAAGCGCACCGTGGATAGTCTTTTTTCAGTACGTTGCTGAGGTAGGCCCCAAGAGAGCATGCTTGGTTGCTACATAATAATCGCAAATGCAATTCCCGGTTACCGACGCCACCGCCGAGTGACCAAAGAAGTTCTCTTTGGGGGAACACCACCATGCCACCTTCGAACACGGTCGATCATGAGCCAAGTTCCCACCTGAGCAAGGGTTTCCTCCAGTTCTGGATCCAGACGGCAACAGATATTTCTTCCTCGGCCAGCCTCGGGTGGAGGATCTTTGTACGCGATTTCTCCGCCAAATATCGCCAGCAGGCGTTTGGAATCCTGTGGGCGTTTCTCGGACCCGCTCTGACCGTTGTGCCATTCATTCTCCTTGTCGACGCGTCAATCCTCAATCTTGGTGACCTCTCCGTGCCGTACCCGATCTTCGCCTTCTCCGGTGCTGTGTTTTGGAGCCTCGTCCAGGGCCTCGTTCTCTCCTGCGCTGTCGTGGTGAGCAATGCCGGCGCCCTCGTGACGAAGATCCATTTCCCCCGAGAGACGCTACTCTATTCGCCCCTCCTGATCGCCCTGGTCGATCTCGCCGTCAAGGTGGCGATTCTCGCGCTGTTATTTGTTGTCTTCAGCTTCTCACCGGGCCCGTGGGTCATTCTGCATTTTCTTGCCATTCTCCCCGCACTTGTTTTCGCCCTCGGTCTGGGCATGGTTGCCGCGATTGTCGGCGGCGTCTTCAAGGATGCTCCGCAGATTCTGACCCACGGTCTCCAGGCGCTGATGTTCGTAACACCGATTCTCTATCCAGTCTCCCCCGAAACGACCCTCGGCCGAATCAATGAGTGGAACCCTCTTTATTATCTCGTCGCCGTACCTCGCGATCTGGTCATCTCGGGGCACTTTCCTGAAGGTACATTCAACGGGTACCTGGTGTGCTGCCTGATCGCGATTGCCGTCTTCCTCGGCGGGCTTCGTTTCTACCGCATTGCCATGCTGCGGGTGGCGGAGAGGGCCTGACTGATGGCTGAGAGATTGCTTGACGTTGAGGATGTCGGGAAGAAGTTCGCGCGTGAGCTGAGACGCGTGATGTTTTACGGAGCAATTGACATCTTCCGTGATTTTTTCCAGGCACCGACACCCTCAGACCGACTGCGTTCCGGGGAGTTTTGGGCGCTCGACGGCGTCACCCTGCAGGTGGACAGAGGGCAGTGCATCGGTCTCATCGGTGCCAACGGGTCGGGTAAGACGACTCTGCTCAAGCTGGTGAATGGCATTTTCATGCCGGACAAGGGACGAATCCAAAAGCGTGGCAGGATAGGCGCATTGGTGGAGATCGGCGCCGGTTTTCACCCTCTCCTCACCGGCCGCGAGAACATCTACGTCTACGGCCAGATCCTCGGCATGAGCAAGCGGGAGGTGAGCCAGAAATTCGATGCAATCGTGGATTATGCCGACATCGGTGATTTCCTCGACACCCCGGTGAAGCACTACTCGAGCGGCATGTACGTCAGGCTCGGTTTCGCGGTCGCGATCCATGCCGAACCGGACATCTTGCTCATTGACGAGGTACTCGCGGTGGGTGATGTGGCCTTTCGAGCAAAATGCATGTCCAGCATCTCGGATATTCTCAAAAGAACAGCTGTCATCTTCGTCAGCCACTCCATGGCCCAGATTGAATCTCTGTGCAGCACAGTTCTGTGGCTCAACAAGGGTTCTGTCGTTCAATACGGAGAATCGAGAAACGTGGTGAGCGCCTATCTGGGATGGCAGGAGGAGCTCGCTCGTCGGGCCGCTTCGAGGGACAAGGTCGAGCTGGAAACGGCGGAATTCGATGCGGCTCGCAGCTATTTGGAGGGTCGCCGCGGCAAGGTCGTCGAAGATTCGATAGCTGCAGATACGGCGGTCCACCTGTCGTCGTTCGAGGTGTGCGACAGCGATGGACGTCAGCTCGAGTCCGTGCCGATGGGGTCGAGCGTCATCTTCCGGATTCGCTACAGATCGAGCAAGAATATCCGGCGACCTCTTTTCAACGTCCGGGTTGACCACCAGGGTGTCGGGGTGTTCGAGACAAGCATGCTGATCGACGGCCCGTCCTTCGAACACCTCCCGGCCGGAGAGGGCATCGTTGAGTGCGCTATCGAACGTCTGCCCCTCACGCCGAAGACATACGGCGTGACGCTGTTTGTACGAAGCGAGGAGGGTGTGGTCGACCTTGCCCCGATGCGCATTTTCACGGAGTCTTTCAGGGTTTCAGCCGATGGTATCGACACCTACGAGTTTGACGGACCGTATCGCACGGTTCACCTGCAGCACTCGGCAAACCTCTTCCACGTCGATCACACGTGGCGTCTTGTCCCGTCTGAGGACCCTGCTGGATCACCCGGCTCGAGCGGAGAGAGGTCGGGTTCCTTCTCAAAAAAATCGCAATCAGACACCACGTGAGGACTGCAGCACGGGCTCTCGGACTCAACCGGCTTGTTTTGGCACGTGGTCAGGCTCTTAAACGAACCGCGGGTATCGCCTTCCTTTGATAAATTATTCGACGCCGACGTCTTCGGTCACTTCCGTGATTCACGAGGAAGAGAGCACCCCCTGATCGTTGGTCTCCGGGATCGCGTTCCACGAGTTCAATCCATTCTTCTCTCAAGACGGAGGGCACAGTTTGTGCGCTCTGGACATTCCATGGGGCCATGCACGACTCTCACCGAAGGACTTCGAGCGCTATCTCCGGGAAATCCGGCCATCAGAGGAAAAGGTAGCCAAAAGGTTCTATAGCGAAAACCTGAATCGAATGACAACCACGGATCTCAGGCGGCACGCCACTGACGCAGGATTCACTCCGTTGTCGATTCTGCCGTGGATCGAACCTCGGCACTTCGACGAACTCACAGCAGACGCTCTTGCGGAAACCAAGTACACCTATCCACCATATGAACTCACTGACCAGATCAGCCCGGCCGTCTGGGTCGTGTTGAAAAAAGGAAAGCCGCTCCGCCGGGTGGTATGGAGTCGTGTTTTCCGGATCGAAATAGAAGACCCTCGTCTCGACGTGCCGCCAGTCCTGTCTGATGGAACATCACGAGTTTCAAGACTGTATCAGGGAGTCGGCGGCCTCTTCTCAGGGCGCTATGGTTGAGTACCGTGCCGAAGGACCGCGGGGCCCCTGGCGACTTCCTGAGCACATCCCTACCCATCATCTCGTCCCGCGCTCTGCCGCCGGCGGCGTCAGCAGATCGACGGTTATGATCGGTGACCCCGCCACCTTTTCGCAACGCCATCCGGCAAATACAGGGAAGAAGGTGTTCTCGAGCGGAAGGGATGGGCTCCAGACAATCCAGATGCGATTCTCCTCAGCCAAGGCGCTTTCCCTGAGAGACTGCGCCTCGTTGAGAACCTCCGATGAGGTCGCTGCCCGACGATCGAGCCAGCCCGGGTGATCTGCCTGTGACTGGGGCACGGTTTCCACTCTGGCGATCCCCGAGGTCGCAGCCGAGCCCTCAAGGAGGCCTCTCGTCAGTCCGTGACGCACCTCCAGCTGCCATAGCCCTGCCACTACTACCCGATCACCCTCCTCCATCATCGAGGACAACGCGTAGCCGACCTCAACCCCGGGCGCCGGCAAGCGCGAAGGCAGATCGGCAATCCAGATCGCGACGGTAGCCGCCCCAAGCACGACATACGAGCCGGCCACGATTCGCCGAAAAACCGGTGGCAATTCGACGATCAGAATCGTAACCAATGCCGCCGCCAGCGCCCAAACCATCGATTCAGTACGGCCGGCGAAGTAGACCGGGACTCCACCGCGTGCCAGTAACCCGATGCCGACAACAGGCAGCAACGCGATCGAGAAGCGGATTGTAGTGAGCGCTTTGGTGTCCCTTGCACGATGGTTCCTCGCCAAGATCGAGGCGCCAAAGATCGCACCCCCGACCAGGACTCCCAACACCAACACCGACATCCAGGGTTGCACCACAGAACCGGAGACTTCGAAGAGAGCAGGGAAGGGGCCTGCAGGGGCAAGCACCGACACCGTCGCCAGACCGGGTCTGCCCGGTCCTGCATCGGTCGACACCCATCCCATGGATTCGGAGGGTGCACCCAGCATCACCGGCATCCAGGCCAGCACTGGCAGGGAAGCGAGCGCAAGCGCCAGCACGAGAACCCGTCGCCGCTGGCGCGGCACGAAGAAGGCTAGAGATGGCAGCAGAAGAAAGCTCATGAGACCGGTGTAGTGGAGCAGTGGCAGGCAGGCGGCCAGGACTGCGAAGCAAAATGGCCATGGTCCGCCACGCTCGATCCATCTTGATCCGCAAATCCAAACGATGGCATTGACCAGGGCGAGCAGGGCGTATGCTCTTGCCTCGGTGCCGAAGTACAGAAGGGGCAACCACGCAACGACTAGCAACGGACCCCACAGCCCGCCCCGGTCGCCGACGGGACGCGCCTTCCAAACGACCCACGGAATCAACGCGTACGCGAGGACCGACGGCAGCCGCACCATGAGAGAGCCGAGCATCGAGCCCTCCTGCCAGCCCACGAGTACGAAGAGGAAATGACAAAGCAGGTAGTGGAGCGGAGGTCCGGAGTCCACTACCAACGCCGGCAGCAGCTCGCCAACCGGAAGCCGGGCAAGCGCGAGGGTGTAGAGCTCGTCATGCCACACCGGTCGCAGCCAGGCACCGACGAAACCAAGCACACAGGCCAGCGATGAAATCAGCAGCACCAGCCGGGGGAGCCACTTGGCCATCGGGTCTTTCACCTGATCTCGATTCATGACGAGGACGGCCAGTCTTGTGGGTTTCGCCATCGACGCGCCAGCCCGGCGATGACCACCAGCACGGCACAGCCGCTGAACACCGTCGTCACCGCGTGCATCGGCGGCCGGTAGCGGCCTTCAAGGTTGTGATCGCCCTCCGGCACCCGGAGAAACTGGATGATGCCAGGGCCCTGCTCGAGCTCCACCGGGCTGCCGTCGAGAAGCCACCGCCATCCATTGACCGGCGCCAGCGAGAGAGAAATCCAACCTTCGGTTGGTGTCGAGACCGTCATCGAACAAGCGCTCCCGATCAGCGTCTGCTCCGTCACCTCGCCGAAAAGACTCTCAGGATGGTCGGGGTTCGGCGGCCGATCCGAGAGCCACATCACGGGCATGGCTGACTGGTTTCGAAGAAGACGCATTCCACCACGACTGGCAACATGTTCCATGCCTTTCGGAAGACCTTTGCCCTCCGGCAGGATCACCCACTCGGCCGCCAGTGCATCAAGCCACCACCTCTTGGCCGGCCCCTCGTCGGTGATCGCGATGTGCGATACCAGCCGTCGGTTGGCCACCGGCGCATCGGTCCGTGTCAGCGTCAAACCCTCCTCGAGATTGAGATAGCCGACCGGCCAAAGCCGACGCGCATTGAGGCCGGAGGCGAGCCACGGCATGACGTCCTCGGCCGGCGTCGGGACGTAGACGCGTCCGCCGCCAACCGCTTCGGGCCAAGTCGGCTCTGCGGCACGAATGTCGGTGATCGGACGCAGTCCAATCAACGGCAGACCGGCGACCACCATCCCGGCGACGCCCGCCACCAAAGCGGCCGCCCTCAGAGGACGCCAGGCGGGTACCAGAGCCGCAATCAGCATCAGAAGGGCGGGAGCGCCCGCCACCCACCAGCGTAAGGGATGCCCACTCACAAAGCATGCGAGGAAGGTCAAACCGGATACAGCGGCAGTCAACCAACGACCGCGGCCGGCAAGCCAATCGTCAGCGCCCCTCCCGGCAAGCGGCAGAAGGAGGGCGAGGCCGATCAGGGCGAATCGCGAGGGGTAGCGGACCAATCCTCCGGTGAGGATTACAAAGAGCCGGCCGGCACCAATCTCGGGCAGGGTCGCGAGCACCGCGAAAACTACCATCACCCCCAACAACCAACGGCGCCGCCACCCTCCAAGCAAACCACACACCAGCACGGGGGCCCCCAGAAACAGGCTTTCGGCATAGACCATTCGGCCCGCTGTCGAAAACAGCCCCGGAACCAGCACTCCGCTCCAATCGGCCGGAGCTACCGCTCCTCTCAAAAGCCAAGACGCCGCGGGCCCGCGGTCTCCTTCGGCCAACCACGCAAGAAACGGCACCAACTGGACGGCGATCACTGCCACGCCGAGGCTGATGCCCATCAACGCCCGGACGCGAGGCCGACCAACCGCGACGGTCAGAATCACACCCATCGCCCACACCTGGGGCTCGCCTCCCAGCCACCCGAGAGCGGTGGCAGCAGCCAGGAGCGGCACCGATCTCCGGTCCTTGAGGCGCGCCGCAAGTACCATCCACGGCATCCAGGTCAGCGTTTCGAGATTGTTGAGCACTCCGACCGTGACCAGTACAGGGCCGGCCGACCAGGCTGCGACCTCGGCAAATATGCGTCCCTCTCGGCTCGCTCCCAGCTCCCGCGCCACCAACCCAACACCGAGGGACAGCAGGGCGAGATGGAGAGCGATCTCTACCGTCAAGGCCCATGATCCGGGAAGGACCAGATGTAGCCAGGCCGGCGGGTAGAGAACCGCGGTTTCCGGGTTTGCGAACCATGCTTCGCCGCAGCCGTTGGCGAGGTTGATCCAGGGCGTATCACCCGCCCTGATGAACTCCGCGGTCAGACCTCGAATGGGTGCGAAAAAGTCGATGAGATCACGGTGGGTCGGCATCCAACCCAGGAGCGGTGCCGAAATCAGCAGCAGCGGCACCCACCACAGACCGACGAAACCTGTTCGTCTCAACGGAGCGCCTCTGCGAGCTCCTGGAATTGCCATATCGGCGCATCCAGGAGCTCACGCTCGTAGCCGTTGAGATCGGGGCGCGAGCCGAGGCGTGACGATTCCACAGCCGCTTGGTAGGCCTCACGGGCCGCTTCCACCGCACCTCGATCGAGTTCGAGTCGAGCCAGGAGAAGCCTCGCCCGCACTGTATGTGGCTCTTCGACGAGAGCTCGTCGAACCAGATTGGCCGCTTCATCCGTATGACCGAGGTTGCGCTCGAAACGTGCCCACTCGAGTAACGACCACGGTTGGTGTGGCTCGAGTTTGACCGCTCGGGCAAAGCCTTTCCGCGCACCGTCGACGCTGTCAGGCCAGGGACCGAATTCCGCAACGACCCGAGCGTGGACCGTGGCGCGGATCGACCATAGACGGGCCGCACCCGGGTGAACACGGACCGCTTCACCGCTGACAGCTGTCGCCTCCGCGACAGATTCCCAACTCCATTGATTTTGTTTCAGGAGGTTCCGCGACCGCCATTCGAGGGGGGCGTCGAACCACGGCTCGGCCCGCATCGTCCGTGCCGCCGAGACCCGGTCCGGTCCACTGGAACGCCAGATCCATCGCGCCCAGGCGGGCTGCACCACGCCCCAGAAAACAACGAACGAGAACGTCATGCCGACAATAATGCGCCCGCTCGCCGAAGAATTCGATGGGCCGGTCGGCGGTGATGGCGGGGCCGCACACACTTCCGACAGCCCAACGTTGAGCGCCCACCACCACAGGACCACGTCCATGGTCAGCAGGTCGTGGAAAGCCCCCATCACCGCCATCGCAGCTAACGTTGCGGTCATGTTCCGAGATAATCGTCGGTCTTCAGAAGTGCGCTGCCACCAGATCAATAGGGCGACAAAGGCGACGAGAAAGCCCACCAATCCTGTCTGCACCAGCACCGCAAGCGGACTCGATTCGGCGTAGGTTATCAGGAATTGTCGTTGTCCCACGTGATCGGCGTGGAGCAAGCGCTGGGGACCGGCAGCATCTACCAGCCCTCCCGGACCAACCCCGAACAACGGGTGAGAGGCCCACAGCCGCAGTACCGCTGACCAGATGGCGGGCCGAAACCAGGCAAGGATGTCTGGTTGGTGGACGAAGCGCCACACGAGAACAGCCATAACCCCGACACCGGCGGTCAAAAGACCAACTACTTTCGGTCTTCCCCAGGGCAGAACAACCGCGACAACCGCGAGCATCGCCAGTAGCCCTGCTCGGGACCCTGTGAGCACCAATCCCAGAGTCAATATGCCCGCAGCTGCAAGACGCCACCGTTGCCGACCTTCGATGACGAAAACCGCCGGCAGCGATACCACGAGCAGCGAAGCGGTGACGTTGGGGCTCTCGAGCAGCCCTCCGACCCGCAGGCTTCTCAATCCCACTGCCTCGAGCATCACCCCGAAGGCTAGAATCACCGCCGTAGCCGTCAGGATGATCAAGCCCGCCTGGGAGTTAGATTTACGACCCCGCCGGGCCACTATCCACAGCCCCCAGGCCACCATCCATACCGTAATCGCCTCCCGCGCAGCCAGAGGTGCGGCAGCCGCCCGAGCCGCCGACACGACACCCCACGCTACAAAGCCAAGGGCGACCGTCTCCTCTGAGACCAGCTGCCCTCGCCTCACCGCGATCGCCCAACCCAGCGCAGCCGCCAGCAAAACACCGATCACGATCCGAGGACCTGGATAGAAAGCGCCGCCGAGGATCGCCGCCAACGCGACCACCGAGGAGACGGTTACGACAGAGCCCTCAGGAATCGTCATCTTCGACTCCGGAATCGAGACGACCGAGAAGGCGCTCGAGGTTCTCGAAACGCGTCTCGTCGGACGGCTGTTCGAATGCTGAGATCCAGGCCTCCGATACCGCGGTCGGCGCCATCCCGCCGGCGACCGCCAACTGGCTACGAAGGCCGGCCAGGGCTGCCGAGTGCGGCCGCAACCAGCGACCGCGATCGAGCTCCGCACGAGCTTGTGAGATTCGTTGCGGGTCGCCGGTCTCCAACGCTGCCGTCGCAACGAGACCGAGCGGATCGACCCGCCACGGCGCCAGCAGCCGCGCTTCGAGCGCCCCATTCAACCTCTCGGAAGGAACTCCCCGCTCGAACGCCGATTCCTCGACCATGAGCGAGGTCACGTGGAGGACTGTCGCAGCCAGTCCTCCCACGAGGGCCGTTACAAAGACCACCCTGCCTCGAACCGGCGCAGGTTCAGGCTCGGACGAGGTGTTGACGAAGGCCATCGCCCACCCAACCAGCACCACCCAGGCCAGGGTGATGCCGGACCCAAAAAACGAAAAGTCGATCAGATTGTGGAATGGAATGACCGCCAGCGCCACCGCGAGCTCGGGGCGCTCCGGCCACAGTCTGCGAAGAAGACGCCACAGCGCCAGGCCTGCGAAAATAACCGCCAGCAGGCCGATCGGACCGAGCTCGGCCAGCCACTCGAGCGGCAGCGAATGGGCGTGGCGGGGACGGTTGCCAACTTCGAAGGGCACCGCCTGGGCCGCTTGTGAGAAACCTCCGAGGCCAACCCCCGCAGCAGGCGCCGTCGACCACACCCAAATCGCGGTCCGCCAGTTGTCGAGACGAAGCTGTACCGGTTCGAGATCGATGACATCTTCCCGGACTGCGATCACCCCAACCAGCACAGAGACCAGCACCAAAGCGGCAAGGAGTAACAATGGCTTTTTTCGACCAACTACCAACACACAGCACGCGCCGAGGGCGAGAGCAGCCCCGACCGGTGACCTGGTCAGCACCAGCCCGACCACACAGAGAACTGAGCCCACCAGCCACGGCAGAGCGGACCAGCGAAGCCGAAGCCGCCATAGAAGCAGAGGTAAGGCGGTGGCGAGGAGGACCGCGAGGTGTGACGGCAGGAGTTGCGACGCGAAGGCACGGCCGCTGGTCAGACGCTCGACAGCGGCTGTCTGGATCTCGACCGGGAGCTGACCGACCGCAGAGGCCGCCTCGTCCATTCCCCCGGCAACTTGCCACAGGCCCCACAGGGCGAGTGTCGAAATCACGAGGGCCAGAAACGCAGGCCACCGCTCCGGTGGAGACACCCGTGACGCCAGCCACATCAGCATTACGGCCACCATGAGCAAGGAGATCTCGATGATGGCTGAAGCGGGGTCCCAGCCCGCCATGCCGGACGCCAAGAGAACAAACCCGACTGCGAAGATTATGAACCACGGACTCGAGCGATTCGCGGTACGCCGCCAGGCCCAAACCGCGAGGCCGAGAACGGTCGCCGCCACCAGGATCGCGGAAGACGGAAACGTCTCAACAGGGCGCCAAACACACCACCCGGCAAGAAAGAGGAGAGTTCCCTGTGCAATTGCATCACACCGGGGCTCGAATCCTGCGGTTGCCCCATCACACGATTCCAGAGCTTCAGACGATTCCTCTTGAGGAGTCACAGGCATCGACCCTGAGGTTTCGGAAGTCGGTGAGCAATGCGGGTAGAAATCGGGGCGGTGATCACCCCATTATCTTACCGCGCGACAATTCTGTCATCGCAAGACAAAAAAGGGGGCACCGTAGTGCCCCCAGCTGAACTTGAATGGCGGATCAAGATCAGATCAACCGTCGTCCTGAACACCCTCGGGGTACTGGACGAAGCTACCGTTTGAATACACGATGTCGCAGTCCATATCGGAGGTGATTCCTGCAGTATAGCTCGCCAGGGCACCGATCTGCTTGTCGCGCGCTGCCGACCCCAGGGTGTAGAAGCGGGACACGGACACGGCATAGAACGGCGTCCGCCAACCATCCTCACGCGGCACCGTCTTGACGTAGGTTGGCTCGAGATTCCCCAGGATCGTGGCCGAGGAGATCATCGGGCCTTCAGCAAATGTCGGGTAGAACGCCATATCCACAGCGTAGGCCTCGACCGCAGTACCGATTGTCCGGATGTCCGCCATCGACCTCTTCTGACGGCCACGATTGATGGCGTTCAGAAGGTTGGGGATCGCGATCGCGGCGATAATGCCGATAATCGCAACCACGATGAGAAGTTCGATCAGGGTGAAACCACGGTTCTTGCGCATAATGCTGCCTCCTTTTACGGGGACAGTCTGCTGCAAAGGCCGTGCCAGCTTCTCGTTCAGGGTTTTGTTGAAAAAAATGACGTTCTACGTCAGTTGTTGTCCAAGACGGTCCCGTGAAACGTCATTCCTCATGATCAATCAGTGCCGCGCGTCGGTTTTCGGTGTTACTTCCCCACTCGGGACCGGTTGACCGCCAGCGCTGAGGCGGTGACCACACCCCGGGCCACTCCACCTCCGATGTCACTCGCACCTGGAGGGCATCACTCCAATAATCGTAGGCGAGGCCGTTGCGCGCATGGATGGCCACATCTACCAGGTACTTACCGGGGGCAAGCTGCAACGAATCGTACTCGCAACACACCTCGCCATCCATCTCTAACCGTAGCGGCTCGAAACCCGCCAGATCGGTGTTGTGACCACTGACCTGCGTGCCATCCGACCGGTGCCAGGCGACACCGAAGACGAAATCCTCCGTCGGTTTGTGGACTGAATAGCGAATACAGAGGCAACACGGGCTACCACTCGCCACCAGTCGTGACCCTTTCTCCCCAACAAGAAGCTTGACTCCGTCGATTTCCACATCACCATTGCCCCACCGTTTTTTGTCGCCGTCCTCTCGGGCCGGCTGTGGTGGGTCATCACGGCCGGAGTTTCCAGCAGCGTCACTTCGATACCTTGCAACCACTGCATCGGCCGGGCCTTCGGCGACAATCCAGCCACGGTTCAAATACAGGGCGCGGTCGGCAAAACTGGTGACGAGATCTAAGTCGTGGGAGACGAGGACCATAGTCACGCCTCGCTGCCGCATGCGCGCCAGACGATCCAGACACCGGCGGGTGAAGGCCTCGTCACCAACCGCCAACACCTCATCGATAAGCAAAATATCCGGGTCCGCCGCCACCGCCACCGCGAAACCGAGACGCACATACATTCCCGACGAGTAGATTTTCACCGGCTGGTCGATGAACGGACCGATTTCGGCGAAATCAACGATCTCCTGCATCCGGTCTTCGATCTCGCGCCGGCCGAGGCCGAGCAACATACCGTTGATGACGACGTTTTCACGGCCGGTGATCTCAGGGTGGAAGCCGGCACCAACTTCGATGAGCGCAGTGACCCGGCCGGCAACCTCGACAGCACCCGAGCTTGGTTTCAGAATTCCGCCGATCAGCTTGAGTACGGTCGACTTGCCTGATCCGTTGGGCCCGATCAGGGCCACCGCCTCACCCTTCGTGACCTCGAGGTCAATGCCCTCGAGGGCGACGTACTGTTCGCGTGAGGATTTCCGCCGGCGCGCCCCGCGGTGAAAGAAAGCGCCTTTGATGGTCTCGTGCGGAGAGTGAGGCCCCCTCCACCGAAAGACCTTTCGAACATCTGAAAAGTGTATGGAGCCCTTCACACAGCCTCCACCACGGTCTCCCGGTACGCCGCAAAAATCCGCGTCCCCAGCCACCAAGAGACGCCTCCAACAACAAATGCTGTCAGCCACACCTGTAGTGGCGATACCCGACCTGCGAAAACCGCATCGCGATAGACCGTGACCAGGCTGGCCAGTGGGTTCAGAATCAAGACCCGGTGCAACATCACCGGCACCTGCAATCCCTCGAGACTGTAAATAATGGGCGACGAAAAGAACAGGAGGTTGAGAAGGTGGCCAACGAGGTCACGCATATCGCGGTAGTGAACGGACAAAACCGAGATCGCGAAAACTGCGCCCCCTGTTGTCAGCAGCCAGGGAACCAGGGCCACCATAACCAACGGAAAAGTCCAGGGGA
>Ga0316198_10000311_pt1 | contig 24416 bp, 21 predicted proteins | sample OudBieAanoxic_MG_FD_204935 | JGI IMG/M metagenome (GOLD analysis project Ga0316198, IMG submission 204935) | Coastal sediment microbial communities from Oude Bieten Haven, Netherlands - site A anoxic | ecosystem: Environmental > Aquatic > Marine > Coastal > Sediment | place: Netherlands...
TTAATTTACCAATCGCTTTTAGGTGAGCTGATTTACTGCGTAAATACATCAACACCAAGCCAAATGTTGCACCAGAGCCACCCAAGGTTACAAAGAAAGACCAGAATGATTCGATAAAAATATGCGGCAACTCCATACCTGCAGCTAGCGCTTCTTGGTTTGCACCTAAGTTAGAAAGAAAGAACGGAGCCATAATACCGCCAACAATTGCTGCACCATGAATGCCAGCAAACCAAAGAACATGTGCGATTAATACAGCCAATAAAATAGCAGGTAAGGTATCAGATGCGGAGACTAAAGGTTGGAACAATGCCATGATCGCCCCAGGAATGATCATATTGAATTCATGCTGCACTAATAAGTTGATTGGGTAGATAGTTAAGATGATGATCATTGCAGGAATTAATAAATTAAATGACTCACGAATCTTATCAGGCACTTGCTCTGGCATTTTAAAGCCAATGTTTTTGCGGTTAAGAAAATAAGCTAATTCTGTGACTAAAATAGAGATAATAATCGCTGTAAATATGCCTGTCCCACCTAAAAATGCAGCAGATAATACCCCCTCTTCCATCGGCGCAGAAATTAATAAAAACGTCATTAGCGCTAACATACCTATTGATAAACCATCGAGTTTGTAGGTTTTTGCTAGGTTGTAAGCAATACAAGTACAGATATAACAGGACATTATGCCCATCGTCATATGGAAAGGTGTCATGATTTCACCAAAGTACTGCTTAGATAACCCCAGCCACCATTGGCCAAAACCAAAAGTGGTTTCCGGTGAAAATGGTGGGAAAGCAAAAACGAGTAGGAATGAACCTACAATCATAAAAGGCATCGCACCAATAAACCCGTCACGGATAGCGCAAATATGTCTTTGAGAAGCAAATTTTCCAGCGATCGGCGTTAACGTGTTTTCTAAAAATTCAAAAAATTTGTTAGACATTTTATAGCCCTCTTTAATTAATCATCGCTAATGCGTCAGCTAAGATTTTTTCGCCTTTCATCATGCCGTAATCCATTTGATTAATTACCGCAATCGGCTTACCTGCTTGATCAGCCTTAACCTTAAAATCATTTAATTTATATTTGATTTGAGGGCCCAATAAAAAACAATCGTATTCCGTTACATGTGAATCAAACTCTTCTAAACCAACAGCATCAATTTGTACTGCAATGCCTTTGTTAGTAGCAGACTCACGCATTTTTTTAACAACCATACTGGTAGACATACCAGCAGCACAGCAAAGTAGAATTTTAGTCATAATATTTACCTTTAGTTGAATGTTTATTTTAAGAATTAGTTATCATGTTTATGTTCACAACTAAATGTAACCGGTTACAGAAACCGATTACAGTAAGCGGTTACATTTTTGTGACTAGGTTCGTTTTATTTAAAGTAATTATGTCTTTTTTAGTGATTTGTGGTTTTTTAGAAGATATATCACAGATTAGTGAGCAAGATATGTGCTTGATTCCCACTACAAGTAGTTTTTAATTATCGGTTGTTGGCTGTTTTTTTAGTGTCAGTATAGATACTAGTCGCTAGTTTATGGGGGATTAGCCAGTGAATGACTCAATATCAACCTATCTAAAGAACATTCATATCTCGATTAAAAAATACGATTAAATATTTCTGTTAATAGTTTAACTTTATTGGCTTCCCTTGGTGATTTTTTGGCGACCAATGATAGGTTAAATTGATAGGTAAGCTGGCTAGGCTGAATAATTCTTATTTCACCTCTATTTAACTCACTTTGAATATAGCTTTGTGGCATAAATCCAATATAACAACCCGATAAAATCATCGCTTTTCTAGTATCAAATTGATAAGACTTAGCGGCAAGATTTAGTTTTTGTAATTGCTCTACACCGAATGGATCAACATCTATTCCTGGATGTATCGCTGGTACAGAAGCCAATTCTTCACTACTGATCAGCGTATCCACTTTATTAAAAAATGGATGATTTTTACCACAGCAAAGATAAACCGCTTCACTTGCTATATGTTGATAACACAACCCTTCTATATGCTGATAGTCAGGAAATAAGCCAACATGCGCTTTATCTTTTAATAATGATTTCTCGATATTTGCAATTGGTTCACTATCTAAAACAAGATGTAAACTAGGTGAATGTTGATGTATGAGTTGCACCACTTTAGCCAGTTTATCTTGTGTAGCTTGATTTAATTGATCTGCGCATAAGATAATTAATTCGCCACTTAACTCTTTACTCAATGTTCCAACTAATAAAGAAAAGTCATTAAGTGATTCAAATAAATCAATGACCGCTCGGTACACAACTAAACCATCTTCTGTCAGTGAAAAACCACCACGACCGCGTAAACAAAGCTTAAGTTTCATTCGTTCTTCTAATGAGGACATATGCACACTAATGGTTGAACGAGTGATACCGAGTGCAGACTCAGCTGCTGCAAATCCTCCATTCTCAACCACAGCAACAAAAATCCGTAATAAGCGTAAATCATATTCCGCTATGGTTTTAGGAATTATAGAAGTTTTATTCAAAGTTTTACCACGCTCAAACTTATTGTTTAATGTTTTGTATTTAACATTAATTAAAATTGTTATTCAATAGCCAGAATAAAGATGTGCTCTATCTAACTAAAAATTATAAAACGCTTTCAAAATATGTAACCAAACTGGAGATAATCATGCAGCAGATAAAAGACAATCAATTACTTAAGACCTTTTCATATATCGATGGTAGTTGGCATAGCAGTGAATCATTCTTTAATGTTTCGAATCCAGCCACTGGCGAAGTATTAACTCAAGTTTGTAATGCAGGTATCGCTGAAACAGAACTCGCAGTTAAAGCGGCAAAAAATGCACTAAAAAAATGGTCTGTAAAATCAGCTAATGAACGCGGTACTCTGATGCGTAATTGGTTTAATTTGATGATTCAACATCAAGATGATTTAGCACGAATTTTAACTTTAGAGCAAGGCAAACCATTTGCAGAAGCAAAGGGCGAAATCGGTTACGGAGCTGCATTTGTTGAGTGGTTTGCTGAAGAAGGCAAGCGTGTTTATGGCGATACTATCCCAGCTCCTTCAGGCGATAAACGCATTGTTGTTGTAAAACAGCCCGTAGGCGTTGTTGCTTCAATTACCCCTTGGAATTTCCCTAACGCAATGATCGCAAGAAAAGCAGCTGCCGCGCTTGCTGCAGGTTGTACGTTTGTTGTTCGCCCTGCGACATTAACACCGCTATCAGCATTAGCGATGGCAGAACTTGCTGAAAGAGCAGGTATTCCAGCTGGCGTATTTAATGTAGTAGTCGGGGAGGACGCAGCAGGTATGGGTAAAGTCTTGACTCAACACCCTGATATTGCAAAGTTTACTTTTACAGGTTCCACAGCGATTGGAAAATTATTAATTGAACAATGTGCTTCAACTGTTAAAAAAGTTTCTATGGAATTAGGTGGTAATGCCCCTTTCATTGTATTTGATGATGCTGATATCGATGCAGCGGTAGAAGGCGCAATGGCATCTAAATATCGCAATGCAGGCCAAACTTGTGTTTGTACAAACCGTATTTTTGTACAGAACGGCGTACTCGCCGAGTTCACTGAAAAATTCAAAATAGCAGTCGCTAACTTAATCATCGGCAATGGTTTAACTGATGGTGTTCAAATTGGCCCAATGATTTCATCAAGCGCCGTTGATGGCGTTAATAAATTAGTGACGGACTCTGTCGCACTAGGCGCGAAAGTATTATTAGGCGGGCAACGTGACAGTGCAGGCAATACTTTCTACCAGCCGACGGTATTAACCAATGTAAGTAATGATATGCCGATTGCACGAGATGAAATATTTGGCCCTGTTTCACCAATTATTGCTTTTGAGAATGAAGATCAAGTACTTGAAATGGCAAATGATTGTGAAGTGGGTTTAGCTGCTTACTTTTACTCTAGAGATATAGGTCGAGTTTGGCGTGTAGCCGAAGGCTTGGAGTACGGTATGGTAGGTATTAACGAAGCGATGATCTCAAATGCAGCGGCACCATTCGGTGGTATCAAACAATCAGGCAGTGGCCGCGAAGGTTCTAAATACGGCTTAGATGACTACTTAGAAATAAAATATTTATGCATGGGTGGTTTAAATAAATAAAGCACTTATTAACTCTCATTTATATACACCACATCACTTAAAGTGGATTGGTTATAACCATTAAGCAGATAGCAAATATTAGGAATTATTATGATAAATCAAGACTTACAAAATAGAAAAACCAAAGTCATCGCTCGTGGTCAAGGCAATATCTACCCTGTCTATGTTGAGCATGCAAAGAATGCAGAGGTCTGGGATGTAGAAGGTAAACGTTATATAGATTTTGGTACAGGGATCGCCGTTTGTAATACTGGACATAGCCACCCTAAAGTTGTTGCTGCAGCCAAAGAGCAAATAGATAAATTTAGCCATACCTGTGTGATGGTTAACCCTTATGAAGTAGCAGTCACCTTAGCAGAAAAATTAACAGCCGCTGCGCCAGGCAACTCACCTAAAAAAGCTATTTTTGTTACCACAGGTGCTGAAGCAGTTGAAAACTGTGTCAAGATTGCACGTGCCCATACGGGTCGTCGTGGTGTGATTGCTTTTAATGGAGGTTTTCACGGCCGCACTAATTTAACCATGGCCTTAACAGGTAAAGTAACACCTTATAAAAACTTATTTGGCCCTTTCCCTGCTGATATCTTCCATGCCCCATTCCCAATGGAACGCCATGATGTGTCTGTAAAAGATTCACTAAAAGCATTACAAAACTTATTTAAAGTTGATATCTGCCCAACAGATGTGGCCGCTATTATTGTTGAGCCCGTACAAGGCGAAGGTGGTTTTTACGCTGCTCCTACTGAGTTTTTACAAGCGTTACGTGAAATCTGCGATCAACACGGTATTGTTTTGATTGCTGATGAAATTCAAACTGGTTTTGGCCGTACAGGTAAAATGTTTGCTTTTGAACACGCTGGTGTAGAAGCTGATTTGATGACTATGGCAAAAGGGATTGCAGGTGGTTTTCCAATATCCGCAGTAGTAGGTAAAAGTGAAATTATGGATGCCCCCTTGCCGGGTGGGCTTGGTGGCACTTACGGTGGTTCACCTGTTGCATGTGCAGCAGCATTGGCAGTGTTAGAGGTGATTGAAGAAGAAAATCTAGTACAGCGTTCAGTAGAAATTGGTGCATTATTCAATAAACGTCTTAGCCAATTACAACAACAGTATCCTGACACTATCTTAGATGTAAGAAATCAAGGAGCAATGATTGCGATTGAATTTGTTAAAAATGGCGATCCTGAGCAAGCAAATACACAATTAACACAAGATATTATTGCTAATGCCGCTAAATACGGACTAGTACTTCTTGCCTGTGGTTTCTATGGCAACGTGATCCGCTTTCTTCCTGCATTAACTATTTCCAATGATGTCGCTAATGAGGGACTAGATAACTTTAGTGCATTATTTACAAGCCTAGTTGAATCTGCAAAGGAAAATCTAAAGGCCAGTTAAGCAAGTGACTTAAAAAAAAGCCCCGTTAATTAGTTAACAGGGCTTTAGCTAGTTTACTGGACTATCAAATTTGTTTTACAACGAGTGACGCACTTAATACCCGTAACCATTCAGGTTCCAACAATCAACTTAACGATATAAAAGCCTTTTTAAAGCCTATACACTTGGTATCAAGGTAGCTGATAATAAAGATTTTGTGTATTCATGCTGAGGAGTTGAAAATAAATCTTGGCTGGATGCTTGCTCGACAATTTCCCCTCCATACATAACACAAACAGTATCTGCGATATGCTCGACAACGGTTAGGTCATGGCTAATAAATACCATTGATAGATTGAATTCTTCTTTCAGTTCTAATAATAAGTTGATGACTTGTGCTTGCACTGACACATCCAATGCACTGGTTGGCTCATCACAAATTAATAATGGAGGATTCAACATCAACGCTCTTGCAATAGCAATCCGTTGACATTGCCCTCCAGATAGCTCGCCGGGTTTAGCATCTGCTTGATGCATAGGAAACCCAACTTTATCAAGCATGCTTAATATCTTACGATTACAGTCTGTGTTTTTCTGACCATGTATTAGTAAAGGTTCCATCAAAGTATCATAGACACTATAGGATGGATTAAGCGAGGAATAAGGGTCCTGAAATACAGGCTGAATTGACCTTGAACGTTGTAACCGCCCCATCGACAATATCGGCGTACCTTCAACCAGTACCTCCCCATTATCCGGTTTATTCAAGCCAAGGATAATACTCGCCAAGGTACTTTTTCCACAACCTGACTCCCCCACTAAGCCTAATGTTTGGCCACGCTCAAGACTAACCGATACATTCTGTAATGCCTTTACGCTGCGAGCGGGTTTCATCAACCCTCCACTTACTCGATAGGTGCGACTAACTTGGCATATATCGAGTATTGGATCAGTGTTTTTAATGATCATGATAACGGCTCCTTTAAGGCAAGTTTATGGTGGTCAATAACAGGTAACATGCTACCCGGTGGAGTACGACCAGGAATCGGTATGCAGTTAATTAACCCTTGTGTATATGGATGCTTAGCTTGCTTTAACACAGTATTCGCAGGGCCAGATTCAACAACGCGACCTTGATACATAACGCAAACGGTATCTGCAATGGCAGACACGACACCAAAATCATGAGTAATCATTAATAACGCAAAATCAAGTTCTGTTGATAATGAACGTATCAGCGTTAATATTTGTGCTTGAATAGTCACATCTAACGCCGTGGTTGGCTCATCAGCAATCAATAAGGCGGGTTTTCCCATCAGTGCCATCGCTATCATGACTCGCTGGCGTTGACCGCCAGAAAATTGGTGTGGGTATTGGTAAAGACGTTCAGCCGCTTGGGGAATACCCACTTTATTCAATAGATCAACAGCACGTATTCGAGCATCATTACGACTAACACCTTCATGACGGATAACACCCTCTGTCATTTGTCGCTCAATAGTCAGGGTTGGGTTAAGTGCAGTCATTGGATCTTGAAATATAATAGCAATATCCTTGCCACGGATACGATCTAATTGAGCTTGTGATAGTCCTTGTAAAGACTGCCCTCGTAACTGCAATCGCTTAGCAGTAACTGTCGCTTTTGGTGTTTGTAAACCAATAATCGATAAAGCTGTCATTGATTTACCACTACCCGACTCACCCACTAAACACAAGGTTTGGCCTTTTTTAAGGTTGAAGCTAACCTCTTTTACAGCATGTACATTGCCATTTTGAGTCGCAATATTAACATTCAGACCTTCCACTTCGAACACATTACTCATCGTTTTATCCTCGCACCAGAAACATCACGTAAGCCGTCACCAAATAGATTAACTGCTAATACTAAAAGGCAAAGCATGCCACCCGGTAAAGCAATTAACCAAGGATCAAACAAGATGTTATCGCGCCCCTCTGCAATCATTAACCCCCAAGAAGGTGTTGGCGGACGAACACCAAGCCCCAAAAATGAAAGCGCAGATTCAAGTAAGATAACATTAGCCATTTCTAATGTAGCAATAACAATTAATGTACTACGTAAATTAGGTAGAATATCACGCAGCATAATACGTAAATGTGAAGCGCCTGTTGCACGTGCTGCTCGAATATATTCATTATTACGAATAGCCTGCGTGCTAGAACGAGCCACAATGGCAAATTGGTCCCAAACCAATAAACTTAATACTGTCACCAAGGTAGTCAAAGAAGCCCCTTTTAAGGCAACTGCAGCCAACGCAACCAATACGATAGGTAGTGATAGACGGGTGGTAATTAAGAAGCTAATAAGCATATCCACCTTGCCGCCAAAATAGCCTGCAAGCAACCCTAAACTAGTCCCAATCACAGCAGCAAAAATGACCACACTAAAACCAATTCCAAGAGAAATTCGAGAGCCATAAATAAGTCGAGAAAAGTAATCGCGCCCTAGATGGTCACTGCCAAGCAGATGCTCTGGAGAGCTCCCTTCCATCCAGAATGGTAATGAGAAACGATTATCTAGATCCTGCAATGTAGGATCATAAGTCGTTAAAAGTGGGGCTAAGATGGCCATTAAAATCATCAGGAATAAAATACCTCCACCAATAATAATGCTCGCTTGTTTCCAACGTTTAATCCAATGCGGTCCACTTTTTCTAATATCCGTAGGTGTAATGATATTTAGCGCTGTACTAGTAGCCATTTTTAAGCCTCCCTAATTCGTGGATCAAGCCAAGCATTTATAAGATCAGCTAAGGTTGTCAGTAATACGTAAATCAATGATAAAATAAGAATAATGCCTTGTACTACTGGTAGGTCACTTCTCAACAGAGATTCCCAAGCTAACCTTCCAAGGCCATTAAGCGCAAATACACTTTCAATAACAATCGACCCGGACAACAAAATACCTAGTTGCACTGCAGCAACAGAAACAAGAGGTAAAATTGCATTGCGTAAAGCATGACGTAAGATCACTGTAGGCATTCCCAAGCCTTTAGACCGAGCCGTTCGTACATAGTTAGTTTGCAATACTTCTATCATGCTAGCTCTCATTAAACGCATCAAAGCAGGTATTGCATAATAACTGAGTACAACAACCGGCAAGATAAAACCAGTCCAACTTTCTGCACCTGAAATAGGGACGACATTCAACCACACCCCAAAGACAACAATTAAAATCAAACCAAGCCAAAAACTAGGAACAGCTTGCCCAGAAACAGCAATTAACAACACCATTCTATCGAGTAAGCCATTTGGTTTTAATGCAGCTAGAATACCTAAAGGCAAGCCCACTAACATAGCAACAACAAAAGAAACCGTACCAAGGATCAAGGTAACAGGAATGCGCTCCCCGATAATTTGACTAACAGGCATATTGAAATAATAACTAGTACCAAGATTTCCTTGTAGCGCCAGCCCTACCCAATCCACATATTGCACTAATATGGGACGATCAAACCCGTAAAGTTGACGGATCAGCTCTGCATCCTTATCGCTACCACCTGCACCGGCTATTGCGATAGCGGGATCACCTGATAAATACGCCAAAGAAAAGCTAATAGATGAAACGGCAAGGGCGACCAATAATGCAACGAACAAACGTTTCAAGAAGAATCTAAACATCATGTTTACCTTTTTAAAATAGGGGGAAGACACGGCTAACGCTAGCTTGCCGTGTCTAGGTTACGCTTTATTTCCAGTCAGAAAGCCACCAGCGAGCATACTCATCAGGATGAGGAGTAAAGTTAAGATCTTTAGACAATCCATAGTTAATGTTGAAGTTATACATTGGCATCCAATATGCCTGTTCAGCGATTTTAGTTAAAGCTTGGCTGTACTTTTCTTCGCGCTCTTGACGGTCATTAGAGGTATCCGCAACTTTCAGTAAAGCAGCTACTTCTGCATCATGGATTTGATCGTCAGCCCCGCCACCAAAGAAGTTAGAAAGGATAAACACAACATCGCCAATACCATAACTGCCCCAGTTAGAAAATAGCGCAGGTACTGAACCAGCACGCCACTTTTGTACTGCTGATGCATATTGATTTTCATTCAAATTCACTCGAACATTTACTTTCGCAAGATCTGCCGCAATGGCTTCTGCAACAGGGCGAGGCATAGCAGCAAAAGTCATATCCAAATCAAAACCATCAGCAAAGCCTGCTTCTGTTAATAATGTTTTAGCTTTAGCTGGATCATAATCGTATTGTGCAACATCTTGCTCACAACCAAATTGCGCGGGGTTACATGCAGAATGAAGAACCTCTGATGCATCACCACCAAACACTTTGGCAATCTGTTCTCGATTCACAGCATGAATGATCGCTTTGCGTATACGTACATCACTGATAGGGTAACTCCCTTCATTAGCTGCACGGGCAAAGTTGATATAAGCAATGCGCATAATAGGTGCGTTAACGATATTAACACGACGCTTTAACTTGCTCGCCTGATCCGGAGGAATGCGCCAAATCCAATCAAGGTTACCTGACATTAACTCTGCGTATTGAGTGTTCATTTCAGGAATAGTTCGAGCAATAATATGCTCAATCGCAGGACGACCTTTAGGACTGCCTGCATAATGTTGATCAAAACGCTGCAACACGTAACGCACACCTGGAATTTGCTCAACTAATTTATATGGGCCAGTTCCAATAGGTTGGACCGAGATACCTGCAGAACCTTTCTCAGTAAAGTATTGGTGAGGATAAATAGGTAAAGCATCGGCTAACATTTCCACTGCACCAGCAAATGGTTTAGCCATATGGATACGTACAGTGTAATCATCAACCTTTTCAACGTTAGCAATCCAATCAACAGAGATCTGATATTTCGTACCATAATCAGGCTTGATCACCGTATTTAGCGTCGTTGTCACATCATCGGCGGAGAAATCTGCACCATTATGAAACTTAACCCCTTTACGTAACACGAACTCCATTGTCATATCGTCAATAAACCTCCACGACTCAGCTAATGCAGGCACTATTTCACCTGTATCTAACTTTTTATACAACAAACCATCATAGATGTGTCGAGATAAAATCAAACCTTGTCGCCCAGCAATTTTGTAAGTATCCAATGCCTCAGGTTCAGCTGCAAATGCAACATTCAAAGTATTATCGGATTTCCCCGCCAAGGCTGGCTGCGATGACAACAAGGTACAAGCTAAAGCCCCCCCTGCAAGGATAGATTTGAGTGAAAATTTTAGTTCCATTTTATTATTCTCCATATGCTATTAGACAAGTGAGCGTATCCCACTAATTTCACGATAAGCGGTTAATTTCTAACCGTAATAAATATCTGCTAATGATTCACCATTGCGTATACGTTCAATAATTGGTTGTTCCTTAGCTTGAATATCCAAAGCTTGATCAGCTAATATTTCAACTTTTTCGGGAGCTACGACTACCACTCCATTTTCATCAGCTAAAATGATATCTCCAGGTTGAACCGAGACACCATCACAATTGATTGATTGATTGACACTGCCACCTTTTTTACCTGACTTAGTAGTTACAGGTGAACGACCTTTACACCACACAGCTAACCCCGCGTCACGAATCGCGCTGATATCAGTGATATAACCATCCAATATCACGGCACTAATACCAGCTTGTAGTGCGGCTTCGGTCATCACAGCCCCCCAACAGGCATGTCGATTATCATTGAGTCGCTCAATAACTAGAACATCACCGGGTTTTGCTTGCAGTAATGCAAGAGGCAGGCTGTAACCATCATCCTCAGGTAACGACACTGTTAATGCAGGACCGCAACAACGTCGCTCTGAAGTCGCGCATTGCATCAGCGGCGTCATAAAACCTTGATCGATCATATGTCCTAGCGTTGCAGTTTCTACTTGTAGTAATTTATCGAGTAGTTGAGATTCCATCATCCTATTACCTTATTATTAGCTTGAACTTAATGGCTAAGGTCAATCCAAGTTGATTTTAAATCAGTATATTTATCAAGTGCATGAATAGATTTATCTCGCCCAAAGCCGGATTGTTTACGACCACCAAAAGGAACAGTAATCGCACCATCAGCATAGCTATTCACCCACACCATACCCGCATGTAATTGATGACTAACACGATGTGCTTGACCTAGGTTATCAGTCCAAATACCAGCACCTAACCCATATACCGAATCATTAGCCAATGCAATAACCTGGTCCTCACCACTAAAGCGGCACACACCTAGCACAGGACCAAACAACTCTTCACGCATTAAAGGGTTGTTATTACTGTCACACTCCAACACGGTAGGATTTAAATACCACCCCTGTGATTGATTTACGATCAACGGAGCGTCTGTGAGTTTTCTTGCGCCGGCGGCGATCGCTTCATTAACACCACTTACAACACGGTCAAACTGCAGCTGGTCAACCATTGCGCCAGCCCGACTTTGTGGATCTAATGGGTCACCTGGTTGATATTGCTTAGCTTCTTTTAATAACAATTGTAAAAACTGCTCATAGATATCGTCTTCAACATACAGTCGAGAGGCAGCAATACAGACTTCACCTTGGTTAATAAAAATAGCAGCTGCTGCGGCGGCGGCGGCACGCTCTAGTTGTTGGCAGTTAGAGAAAATAATTTGTGGTGATTTACCACCACATTCTAACCATACTCGTTTTAAATTAGATTCCGCGGAATAAGCCATAAAGCGCTTTCCGGTTTGCGTGGATCCAGTGAATGTCAAACAATCTACATCAGTATGTAAACCCAGCGCTTGACCAGTCACTTGTCCTTGACCCGGTAACACTTGAAAAACTCCAGCTGGGATGCCTGCTTGCGCAGCTAAACCCGCTAAACGAATAGCACTGAGACTAGATTGTTCAGCAGGTTTAATGATCACCGAGTTACCTGTTGCTAATGCAGGCGCTAACTTCCAACAGCAGATCATTAATGGAAAGTTCCAAGGTACCACTGCCGCAACCACACCTACAGGTTCTCGCGTTACTGTCGCTAATACATGCGATTCTGTAGGTAACACTTCATCGGTATGGGTTTCAATCGCACCTGCATAAAAACGCAAACAATGTTCCGTTTCTGGAATATCAAACGCTAATGCATCTGCAATGGGCTTCCCCATATCAATACATTCTAACAATGCCAACTCTTCAGCATGCTCTGCAACTAAATCTGCTAATCGCTCAAGTACCTTACGGCGTTTAGCTGGCGCAAGTTGAGACCAATCTCCACTGTCCAAGGCCGCACGAGCAAACCCTACCGCTCGCTCCACATCAGCTTCACTGCAATCAGCAATATCTATTAATTTGTTGTTATTCGCAGGGTTAATACTAGTTAATGTCGCATTATTTTCAGCATCGCTATAAGCACCACCGATCCAAGCTCGCCCTTCTAACTTTAAGGCAGCTGCTTTTTGTTGCCATTCACTTAATGAGTATTGGTTCATTGCACTCTCCCGGCATCCGCTAAGATGACATTAATTAACACATTAGCCCCTGCTTCTAGCTCATCAGGACGCGCGTCTTCAATTTCGTTGTGACTAATACCACCAATGCAAGGCACGAAAATCATCGCCGTAGGAATAACGCGGCTAAGATAAACTGCATCATGTCCAGCTCCACTAATTAATTCACGAGGTGGTAATCCTAAATCTTTGATAGCTTGACGAACATTTTCTACTCGCCCTGCATCGAAAACAGTAGGCGCCATTTGCTGCACGATTTTTAATTCGATCTTAACCGCCGTCATATCATTGCTATCAGAGTTTTGAGCTTGCTCGATCAATGCATTTAGTTCAGCATCCATGCGATCTAACTCAGCAACGTCACTGTGCCGTAAATCAACTGTAAAGCGTACTCTGCCTGGCACAACATTACGCGAGTTTGGATGCATATCTAATTCACCAATGGTGACCCGTCCATCGGGTTGGCGAGACTCCGCAAGTTTGAGAATATCATTGATCAAACTAGATGCATGCTTCAATGCATCACGACGGTAAGGCATAGGACTTGGTCCCGCATGGCATTCTTGACCAGTAATAATCACGTCATACCAATATAATCCTAAAGCTCCGGTTACTGTTGCTACAGGTAAATTTTCGGTGTCAAGCACAGGGCCTTGCTCAATATGTGCTTCATAATATGCTTTAACAGGATAACCTCCGACAGGCTCAGTGCCATTATAACCAATACGTTGGAGTTCACCGGCGACGTCGAAACCGGCTTTATCTTTTGCATTTAAGGCTTGATCTAATGTCAGTACACCTGCAAAAACTCCCGATCCCATCATCACAGGTACAAAACGAGAACCTTCCTCGTTAGTCCAAATAGCAATATCAATCGGTGCTTCTGTTTCAATATTCAACTCATTCAAACGGCGTACCACTTCAAGTGACGCAAGTACGCCATAATTACCATCGAAACGACCACCCGTTGGTTGTGTGTCTATATGACTGCCACTCATAACAGGTGCTAAATTTGGATTGCGACCTGCACGTCGAGCGAAAATATTTCCTAAAGCATCTATTCGTATCTGCAGACCCGCTTCACGTAACCAACTACAAACTAAATCTCGGCCAGCTTTATCTTCATCTGTTAGTGCTAAGCGACAATTACCGCCGAGCTTCGTTGCACCAACACAGGCTAAATCCATCAAAGACTGCCAGAGGCGGCCTCCATTAATACATAATGCAGAATCATTCATACTTTTATCTTCCATTGTTACGATTAGGCGGCATCATGCTACCGTGATAACTGATGCCGACAATCAAAAGAAATGCTAGCTATTGTTAGCTTGCTGGGTTGCTAAAGCTTGCTCTCTGATATCACTTAATAACTGCCCTGGAGCAATACCATTATTGTCGTAACGTAGCTCTATAATAGCCGGGAGTTTATTTTCTTCAGCAAACTGTAATGCATCACGGAAAGCGCTTTCAAACTGATCATCTGCCGTGACAATCTGCCCTTTGCCTCCGTAGGCTTTAATTAACTCTGTAAACTCAGGATTTTGAAAGGTTAATGCAATTTCACGACCAGGGAACTCACGTTCTTGATGGGCTCTGATCGTGCCCCACATGCCGTTATTAAATACTAAGATAACCACACCAAGATTGTATTGCATGGCTACACCCAGCTCTTGCATATTCATTTGGAAACAACCATCGCCTGCGTAACAAATAGCAGGTTGTTCAGGAAATTCTAATTTATAAGAAATAGCAGCAGGAAGGCCGTATCCCATGGTGCCAACGGTAGATGCGAGTGAGCTACCTGCTCCATGAAACTGCGCATATCGATGTGGGTACAAGGCATAGTTACCTGCCCCTACGGTAATACATCCGGTACCATTAAGCACAAGACTCACTGTATTAGAGACCTTGTCTAAACTAAGCGGTCCAGGTGAGGGTAAAGGCTTTAGTGTTTCGTTATAAACCTGTCTAGCTTGTTGACGCAATTCGCTCCAGCTTGGTGGATTGTCAGGAGTCAAAGTTTCTAACATAGCAGCAAAACCATTAACTGTTGCTGTGATCGCAAGATCTGGTCGATATACACGACCTAACTCTTCAGGATCAGGATAAATATGAACCAATGCCTGTTTAGGTTGTGGCGAATTAATCCAACTATAACCTTCAGATGTGGCCTCCCCCATACGAGTACCAACCGCTATAACAAGATCGCTTTCATTGAGTTGTTGGCGCAATTGGTCATGCATCGCCCACCCAACATGGCCAACAAATTGTTGATCACGTTGGTCGTAACATTCAAGACGACGCCAAGCAACACCAACGGGTAAATCAAACCTTTTAGCAAAATCCTGGACTTGCTGCATTGCTAAGGAACTCCAGCTACTACCACCAAGTAATAAAAATGGTTTAGTCGCCTGCGCTAAGCGACTTTTCAACTCTTCTAATTGTTGCGCACCAGGGTAACTAACGACACGCGCCGCAGGTTCAATATTGGCCACTTCTGCTTGATCAAACAACGTCCCCTCAGGTAACGCAAGCACAACAGGTCCAGGGCGGCCACTGGTTGCGATATTCCAAGCTCGAGCAACATATTCAGGAATGCGTTCAGTGCTGTCTATTTGTGCAACCCACTTGGTCATTTCACCAAACATTCTGCGATAATCAATCTCTTGAAAAGCCTCTCGCTCAATAAAATCATTACCCACTTGGCCTACAAATAAAATCATCGGGGTTGAGTCTTGATAAGCAGTATGAACCCCCACTGATGCATTAGTCGCTCCTGGGCCGCGCGTAACGAAACAAATACCAGGCTCCCCTGTTAGTTTACCGTAAGCCTCTGCCATATAAGCAGCCCCACCTTCTTGGCGACATGTAATTGCCTGTATTTGATCAGTATGTTCATTAAGTGCATCGATACAAGGTAAGTAGCTTTCGCCAGCCACCATAAATATACGGCGAGCCCCCTGAAGCCGAAGTTGTTGCAGAAGGATTTGTCCGCCATTACGTGGGCTAAGATCCTGTTCAAAACTAGTCGTACTAGAAGCATTAATCATTATGGACTCCGAAAAACAATAAATAAAAATAGGTTATTAAACAGTTCTTTATAACTGCCATTTAGTTGTTTGAGTGCTAGTTAAAGCACACCTTGAGGTAAAACCTGCACGTCGAGAAAATTCACAATCGGCTAAATAGTCATCACCGCGCTGTAGTGGATCAACCAATTCCGGCCACGGCCCGTCAATCGCCTCTACTTGATATTCCTGGCAAAGACGAGCGAAGGTTTCTCTCGATTGCTGCAACATCGCCATTCGATCTGGATTTTTCTCCAAACCTAGGTCAGCAGCAAGATCCCCAGTTCCTAATAAAACGGCAGTGATTTGCGGTCCTGACATAAGAATCTGTTCTAAGTTAGCGAAGCCCACCAGTGATTCGATGGTTGGGACAATACCAACACCTTGTAGATCATGAAGCATCATCTGTTGCCATAAATCTTGGAGTTGTTGAGGCTTTTCTATCTGAGGTAGCAAAATTGCAAAAGGACGCGCAGCAGCAATCACAGCTAATTGTTGCAATCCACCTTTTTCAAGAGAGTCAAGGCGAATTGCGCAAGCAATGCCAACTGCTTCAGCGGCAGCAACAATATTTTTAAAATTAATACACGCTGCATGTTTATCCTGCGGAGGCGTGAACTCTTCTAAATCAACAACCAATACCGAAGGGCGGCTTTCAAGTAACCTCAGAGCTACGGCCATATCATGCCCAGCAGTGAACAACCAACTATGAAATGAATTGATAGTGTTAATAGTCATCATTTACTCCATTAAATTCGGTAAGAACAAAACAATGTCTGGTACAAAAGCGATCAGCATCATTACAGCGACCATAGATAGCAGCATTAAGCTAAGTGGCTTCAAGGTTTCAGTGGTATTTACACCTGCTATTCGACTAGCAGCCATCAGATCAATACCCAACGGTGGCGTGTTTGCGCCAATGGCTAAATTCACGGTCAATAACACGCCAAAGTGCACGAGGTCGATGTTGTATTGCATTAATAGAGGTAACACAATTGGCGTTATAATGATGATAATGGCAATGCTTTCCATGAAAGTACCTAAGACCAGGACCATCGCCATTAACATTAACAGCACTGTGGTTCGGCTATCAGTAATATCTGCAATTAGGGTTGCAACAGCTTGCGGTACTTCTTCATAACTTAACCCCCATGCAAATAGACCTGCTGCGGCAATAATCAATAGAATTGCACCACTGGTTTCAGCCGTTTCTCGTAACGACAACCAAAGGTCGCGTAACGATAAACAACGATAAACAACAAAACCAAGAATTAACGAGTAGATAATGGCAGACACAGCTGCTTCCGTCGGAGTAAATACACCAAAACGAATACCACCAATAATCATCACAGGTACCATTAATGCAGGTAGAGACTCTAACCAAGCTTTACGCTTCTCCGCGGCACTAAAAGTACGCCCACCCGCCCAACCATGGCGCTTTGATAAATAGACAGCAACAACGATTAAACCTAACGCTAATAACAGACCAGGGATGATTCCACCCATGAATAATTTACCAATCGAAGTATTTGCCGTTGTGCCATACACAATCATCACAATACTCGGAGGGATAACAGTCCCTAGTGAGCTAGACGTCCCCACCAACGCAGCACTAAAGCCAGGTGCGTAACCTTCTTTACGCATTGCAGGAAGTAACATGCTACCTATCGCAACAACATCAGCAACACCTGAACCTGATAACGCACCAAACATCATGCATGCCAATACAGCCACAACCGCTAAACCACCAGGTTTATTACCGACTAATGCCATACAAAGATTGACGATACGTCCAGTCAAACCAACTCGGTTCATAAGTTGTGCCGCGAGTACAAATAAAGGGATAGCTAATAAAGTAAAGCTATGCATACCAGCTATATACTGTTGAGCTGCAACCATCATAGGTGCAGCATCAAATATGAGTAAATAAGTAATAGCGGCAACCAATAAACCAAAGGCAATTGGCACATCGATAAGTAGACAAATGGCAAATACAGCCAAGAGAGTTAAAGCACCATTAGACATCTTTCTTATCTCCACGATTGAAAAGGAAACCTACGTGTACTAGTGCAATCGAGACACAGCTAATGGGTACACTTAAATATAAAAGGCCAACCGGCCACTGTAGCGCAGGTGTCTTATGGCTTATGGTAAGCATAGAGAGATCCCAGCCTGCTTTAGCAAGCATCAACATCGCTACAATAAGAATTAAATCAACCAACTTATGTATTGCATTTAGCAACGGCCCTTCTTTCACCATTAACCCCAATAAACCAGCGGTCAAATGCGTGTCTTTTTGACTACACCAAACTGCAGCCAACATTGCTACCCAGATAAGTATGAACTGAGGTAACTCTTCAGCCCAATGTGGTGTATCACCGAAAAACCAACGCATAAATACTGCCCAGCTGATTAAAGTGGCCAACAAGGCCACTCCTACAGCGGAGATGCCTACACAAAACTTTGTTAAGAAACGAAGCATCTCACTTACCTCACTTTGCTGAACTGTAACGTTTAACTAAGCCCATTAAGTCCGCCCCAAATACATCTTCATATTGCACCCATACATTCTGTACACCAGCTGAAAAAGGGGCAGTATCAACTTCATTGACTTCCATCCCTTTTTGTTCCAGCTTGCTAATCAGTTGCGCATCATCATCCTGCGTCATCGCACGTTGTTGATCACGCCACTTATCAGCCAGTTTTTGTACCGTCTTTTGATCCTCTGATGACAAACGTTTCCAAGTAGAAGTTGAAACAGTTAAACAAGCAGGCGACCAAACATGACCAGTAAGTGATACATACTTTTGTACTTCAAAGAATGAAGAGGAGTAAATAATAGATAATGGATTTTCTTGCGCGTCAAAGACCCCTTGTTGTAAGGCCGAATAAAGTTCACCAAATGCCAGTGGTGCAGGACTCGCACCAAGACCCGCGAAAGCATCTAAACGCATTTTATCGGGCGTCACTCGAATTTTTAACCCTTTCAAGTCTTCTGGTGAATGGATCGGGGCACGGTTATTAGTAATATGTCGGAAACCGTTTTCCCACCATGATAAGATTTTTAAACGATGCTCTTCCGCTAAGCCCTCTAAGCGCTCACCTAACTCACCATCATAAGCACGGTAAGCCGCTTCACGATTTGGCCAAGCATAAGGCAACTCAACGATTCCAAATTTAGGTTCAACGGGCTGGAATGAGCCACAACCAATAATCGCTGCTTGAATACTGCCAATTTGTAGCCCTTCTACTAGGTTTTTTTCATTACCTAATTGACCATTAGAGAAAATTTTCACACTAACTCTGCCATTGGTACCAGCTTTAACGTCATCGGCAAATCCTTTTGCTGCAATGTTCCAACTGTGCGTATCAGGTAATACGTTAGCTAACTTTAATTCTAGCGCCGATGTATTCACTGCATACAAAGGTAAAGTAGTCGCCATTAGTGCGAACACAGAATTTCGTAATGTTTTGATCATGTTGTCTTCCTTGTTTGGCTGAGTTAGTCGCTCAATAAGTGGTCTAACTTTTCAATAAACAATTTGCTTAGTTTAATGTTAAGCGTTTTGAAAATAATAAGGTCATACTGCTGATTAAATCGAGTCGAAATTGTCGATTGTAAATTGTCGACACTAAATAATTAAACAACAGGTTAATAACAAGTGCTCAACATTTCTACCAGTAAATGACAACAACGAGCTCTTTGTCACAAGCTTAGTAAATTAATCTTACAAATATTTCCTTAATTAAAAACATAGCAATCGATGTGCCAACAACATATAGGTAAAATATCAAAAGAACAAACAATGCCTTTAAAAACAGTCTACTAACACAACTTAATTAAAATAATTTAAGTAAAGTTCAGTTTTATACAAGGTAAAAAAGTAGCTTTAGTAAAATATATACGCACCCTATCAGGGCGTTTTTTTAGAAAAAGCCCCAATTAAGTGCGATTTAATGAACAATGACTTAGCGTTTTTAAAAATTGTGATACTAAGCTCTGTGGAATCATTACGCATCAGAAGTAGCTAGCAGAAAAATTATAAAATAGCTGAGTTTATAAGGGCTAAATAAAACTCCTTGAGTCAATTAATGACCCTCTTTACACTGCATATTAAGAAAAAGTGTACTAAATTGTAACCATCAATATTTACTAGTCGCCTTAAAAGGACGAAATACGAAACCATAAAGATTAGATCATTAAAGACTAATTACATTCACATCATCGCTTAACTGCCAGTCCCTATTTAATACCCAACCATCCACCTATCACTACAAGAAATAATCTTTGTGATATCAGTATCTATTATCGATAGCATTTATGTCGACAATCGACAATCTATAGAATATGATTAATAACTATCAAAATACTCCAAGGTAACACGCATAAGTATTCCAATAAGACTCTGTCATTAAGTGTTTTTCGATAATAACTAAAATGATTATCACAAAGCATTGTGTCAGGGAGAGTCTTAAATTGATTTTGCAATTGAGATTGAGTATAAATTTATTTATTGTTTAATAATAAGGAGGTGTCTGTGTTTAAATCTCTTCAACCTAAAGATCTGGTTTCAGAAGTGTTAGAGGAAATTAAGTCAACCTTAGTTGAAGGTAAGTGGGCACCTGGCTCTAAATTTGTTGAAGCTACAGTTGCTAAACAGTTTGGTATTTCAAGAAGCCCTATTCGAGAGGCGACTAGAACCTTAGCTCAACTTGGGTTATTAAAAATGAAACCCGGCAAAGGGTTTTATGTCTGCTCCCCTACCGAACAAGATATACGTAACCTATATGACCTCAGGTTAATGCTACAAGCTTTTAGCATTAAACAAGTTTTTAAAAGGGGAACGGAATTAAACCTGGCAAAAACGCTGCAAGATATTCAAGATCAAATCAAGCAAGCTCAATCAGATGGAGATAAACAGCGCTATCAGGTATTAAATCTAGACTTTCATCGTAGGATATGTGTCGCCAGCGGTAATAGCCACCTAATTAATAGTTATGATAGTACCGCAGATGAACTGAAATTTGTAATCAATGTCGGTGGCACTGTTTTTGATCATATGGACTTTATCACCGAGAGAACTGAAGCGATTGTTAATGCATTATTATCTCAAGACATAGATGCATGCTCAAAAGCTATTTCAGACTATATAGAAAAAGCAGTGATCAATGTGACCAATAGTTATACCAATAAGATAAACCAGCAAATAATGACTTGATACTCCACAAAATAGTGAGAGCGTTTAAAAGAATACAAACATAAATAGATATGACAAAAACAATAAAGCCCCGATATACGGGGCTTTCTGTTATTTAATTAACGGCTAGAAACGAGCTAAAACATCATTCTATGTTTTGTACCTGCTCTCGCATTTGCTCGATTAAAACTTTACATTCAACCGCTGCTGCGGTGATATCTGTATTGATTGCTTTTGAGCCTAGCGTATTAGCTTCACGGTTAAATTCTTGCATCATGAAGTCTAAACGACGCCCTACTGCACCACCTTTTTTGAGGACGTTGCGCGCTTCTGAAATGTGAGAATCTAAACGATCTAACTCTTCTGCTACGTCTGACTTTTGTGCTAATAATACCAGCTCTTGTTCAACACGTGTGCTGTCTAAATCAACTTTAGCATCTTCAAATTTTTTCAGGATACGTGCTTTTTGCCATGCATGTACCGCAGGCATAAATTCTCGCACTTTAGCTGCTTGTTCACTAATACCGACTAAACGTTGATCGATAAATACCGCTAAGTTAGCACCTTCTGCAGCACGAGAATCTACGAATTCATTTAATGTAATTTGAAACCCTGCCATTAATTCAGCACTTACTGCATCAACATCTTGCTCTGGTGCTTGCATTACACCCGGCCATTTCAAAATATCAACAGGATTAACTTGCCCTGAACCCATTTGATCTACAACCCATTGTGCATTCTGCATCAACTGTGTTGCTAGCTCTTGGTTCATACTTAATGAGGTGCTACTGGTTGAATTTGCTTCAAAACGTAAGCTACATTCAATTTTTCCACGCTCTAACCGCTTTCGGAATGCTTCTTTTAATTTAGTTTCTAAACCACGAAATTGTTCTGGTAAACGAAAATATGTCTCAAGATAACGCTGGTTCACAGAGCGGATTTCCCATACTGCTGTACCCCAATCACCTTTTAATTGTTTGCGTGCAAACGCCGTCATGCTGTAAATCATATTTTCCCCTTTAAATTAGAGCCTAGAGTATAACTGACTCCATGCTAAACATGCTACGGTGTGAATCAATTTGGAGTATTTTTTAATGCAACAATTAATAGCTGTTTTTCAGGCTCTGGAAAAAACACATTTAATTTAACAGTTGGTCCGTTACAAACCGGTTAGTGAACGCTGGGTTATTTTAGTGAATGAGGTAAGCAAACAAGTTTACTTTATGGAGCAGCTAAAGGCGTAAAATCCCTAGAGTAGGTGGTGGTTTATACTGTACTGCAGTTATGCCTTTTCGGTGACTTTAAACGATATAATTAAACAACATAAGTCTGTTCGCATTTTTATCGAGCTCGCAGGAGCAGGTCATTTAGATAATATTAAAACGTTATTACAAGGGCAATTTTACCAACCTATTATTCGTATTACTAACACCTAATTCTTATTAAATAACAAGCACTTAAACGACCTAATTTTTGCTGAGTATGACAATTAATTGCAACTTATCGAAGAAACTGATGCTTTGTTAGTTTACGCAGGAGAGGCAGTAGGTAAGATGCTCATTTGTGAATAGACGCTTATTCGTAGAACGTTGATAATAGGCCCTTACTAACAGGCCCTTGTTAAATTAAGGGCCCTTTGTATATATCGAAATCAATTAATTTGCGATCAAACGACCTAACTCTTGCCCATCTTCAATCATGCCTTGAAACTCTTCCACTAAACCATCTTTATTTAGTTGTATTGCTGCGACTAAAGGCTCAGGAAAACGACCAACGATCATTTCTGGTGATAGTTTTGCGCCCCACGCGAAACTTGCAAATACCGATAAACGGATAAGAATAGCGCCTTCAGAGGGGTGTTCGAAAGATAATGGATCTAATTGTTGCTCAATGGCATCACAAAACACTGTTGAGAAGTCCCAATGTTTTGCTAACTCAGCCCCCACTTGGGTGTAATCAAAACCAAATATTTCACGTTGTACTGACAAACGAGGATCACCAGATTCAACCGCTAATGCCACCAAAGCACATTCATCAGGTTTTAAAATTTGCAATAATAGTTCCCCGATATTATGCATCATTGCACATGTAAAGGCGGTTTCACTATTTACTTTAGTATGTTTCGCTAAGGCTTTTGCAATGCTCGCAGTAGTAAAGGTATCAGTCCAAAACTTATTTTTATCAAACCCTGGAATATCAGGAAAAGTGTTAGATAATGTCGCAGCAACAACAATACTTCTAACTTGGTTAAGTCCTAGACGAATAACCGCTTGCTCAATTGATTCTACCTCTTTACCACGACGATATGCTACAGAGTTAGCCATTCGAATGACTTTTGCACTGATTGATTGGTCCATTGCTACTTTTTTAGCAATGTCTTCTACTCTTGCTTCTTGATCAGAAAAACTTTCCATTAACTCAAGTAATAAAACGGGTAAAACAGGTAATTTTTTTGCTTCATTAAAAAGTTGTTTAATTTCGAGCATAAACCACCCTTATATATTGATTGTTAGACTACCAAACATAGTTTGGATTGTTATAAAATCAAATCCTAACAGCTTGTTTATTAAATTACTTCAAAAGTAATAGTTTTAGAGCATTTAGTTTCACATGCCAATCATTAAAATAACCACTGCACACATCTCAAAGACACCTACAAAAAGTTATTTATTAATCAACCTATTATAATCAAAAAGACCGTATTCAATCGGATCTTGCTGTAAATATAATTGGTGTAATCGATCACTCACAGTCCAGAATGCAGGATTACTTCGACGCACGCCATAACGGGTCATTAGCGCTTGAAATTTCTGAATAGTATTAGCTTGAATAAATGCGCTAACAAAATGACTTTTATCACGCGCTGATACTTTAAATATTAAACCCGGGTAAGTACCTAGAAAGCCTTTTATTAACTCAGCTGTATCCTGTAAAGGTAAACGGTTTGCTCTTTCATTCAATAAGCTAGAGACATTTTTATGTTCATTATGACGTAATAGTGTATACACCCTATCTCCCTCCTCTTGATCTTCGATAAGCACAAAGGAAACTTGAGGCAGTGCTAATACCACTTCATTGCCTAACATGCTCAATCGTTTTAATTCAATATCGTCTTCTGGGATCCTATATTGTTGATTTTTTTGCTGCAGCATCGAAGCTTCATATACATGTTGCTTAAGA
>Ga0316198_10000313_pt1 | contig 24379 bp, 21 predicted proteins | sample OudBieAanoxic_MG_FD_204935 | JGI IMG/M metagenome (GOLD analysis project Ga0316198, IMG submission 204935) | Coastal sediment microbial communities from Oude Bieten Haven, Netherlands - site A anoxic | ecosystem: Environmental > Aquatic > Marine > Coastal > Sediment | place: Netherlands...
ACTGGCACTGGCACTGGCACTGGCACTGGCACTGGCACTGGCACTGGCGCTGGCGCTGGCGGGCGCTGACGGCAACCTACTTCCCCGCCAAACAAGCGCCCGCAACTACCCAATCTCACTACCCCAGCCCCTGGCACGCTCCGTGCTCTCCATCCTGGCATGCTCGCCACTGCGCACGCTGCCTGCCTCATCGGAATCGAAGCCAATCCCGTTCAAGTCGAGGTTCGCCTCGGCGAGGGCCTGCCTGGGTTCGACATCGTCGGCCTCCCTGAGCGCGGCGTTCGCGAGAGCCGTATTCGCGTGCGCGCCGCCTTGTCATCGATCGGCTTTGCGTTCCCGCCTCGCCATCTCGTCTTGAACTTGGCGCCGGGCGACCTTCCAAAAACCGGAGCCGGCTTGGACCTCTCCATCGCCGCCGCAGTCTTGGCGGCTTGTGAAGGCGTCTCCACCGAGCTCCTGTCGAGCACACTCTTGATCGGCGAGCTGTCGCTCTCGGGGGAGCTGCGTCCGGTGCGCGGCGTGCTCGCCTTGCTCCGCAGCGCGCGCCAGGCTGGTCTTCAAAACGCGATCATCCCGGAAGGCAACCGTCACGAAGCGATGCTCGTCGACGGCGTGTCGGTGCTCACGGCCCCGCACGTGGGCGCCGTGGTTCGTTGGCTCAGTGCAGAGGCGCCGCTTCCCGATGTCACCGGAGAGGCGGCGGCGCTCGAGTCGAGCCTCGATAGCGAGCCCCAACGCGATCTCGGAGCAATTCGCGGGCAAGAGGCAGCCCGCCGCGCGCTCGAAATCGCCGCGGCAGGCGGCCACCACATGCTCCTCATCGGAAGCCCCGGCGCTGGGAAAACGATGCTCGCCCGAGCCCTTCCCTCCATCTTGCCGCCGCCCAGTTCCGAAGAGGCCCTCGAAATCGCCACGATCGCGAGCTCGGCAGGTCTTCGTTCGCCGCGGATCTTGCTCGGCCGACAGCGGCCTTTCCGCGCCCCGCACCACACCGCCAGTGCAGCCGCCATCGTCGGCGGCGGCGAGCCGATCCGCGCGGGCGAACTGACGCTGGCTCACCGAGGCGTCTTGTTCCTGGACGAGCTCCCGGAGTTCCGGCGAGACGCGATCGAAACCTTGCGCACGACCATGGAAGAAGGCGAGGTCGTGATCTCGAGAGCGCGCCAGCGTGTGCGCCTCCCCGCCGAGCCCATGGTCATCGCCGCCATGAACCCCTGCCCCTGCGGCTACCACGGCGACCCAACGCGCTTCTGCCGATGCGGGGAGCTACAGATCGCGCGCTACCGCGGCCGAGTCTCGGGCCCGCTGCTCGATCGTTTCGACCTCCAAGTCGCCGTCCCCCGCGTCAGCGCTCGCACGATGCGCAAAGCAACGCGCGGCGAGGATTCGCGAGCCGTGCAGCAGAGGGTCGAGCAAGCAAGGGCGCGCCTGAGCACCGCCGGCGCGCGGGCGAGTCTCGAATCTCTCACGCAGGACGTGAGCCAAGAAGCGCTCAATCTGCTCGAGCTCGGCGTCGAGCGCTTGAAGATGAGCGCCCGGGCGTACCTGAAGGCGCTGCGGGTCGCGCACACCATCGCCGCCCTCGACGGGGCGTCCCAGGTCCTCCCCGCTCACACCGCGGAGGCATTGCAGTACCGAGTCTTGGATCGCGAGCCCGTCTGAGGCTCGAGCGATCACGAGCAGCAACCACCGAAGAAAAGGAGCTACAGCACATGAAACAACCACTCAAGGCCGTCGACGAGCTTCTACAAGCCGTCGAGAAGCAATTTGGCAAGGGCGCGATGATGCGGCTCGGTGACCAGAAGGCCGAGCGCGTGCCCTGCATCCCCACGGGCAGTCCATCGCTGGACGAAGCCCTCGGCTGCGGCGGTTATCCCAAGGGCCGCGTCGTCGAGGTCTTCGGGCCCGAGTCGAGCGGCAAGACGACATTGACCCTGCACGCCATCGCACAATGCCAAGCCGCGGGCGGCGTCGCGGCGTTCATCGACGCCGAGCACGCCCTCGACATCCACTACGCCAAAAACCTCGGCGTCAATGCCAAGGAGCTGCTGGTCAGTCAGCCCGATAGCGGCGAGCAGGCGCTCGACATCGCCGAAATCTTGGTGCGCAGCGCTGCGGTCGATCTGGTCGTGGTCGATTCGGTCGCCGCCCTGGTCCCCCAAGCCGAGCTCGACGGGGACATGGGCGCCTCGCACATGGGTCTCCAGGCCCGCCTCATGAGCCAGGCGCTTCGCAAGCTCGCCGGCACCGCGCATCGCACCGGCACGACCATCGTCTTCATCAACCAGCTCCGCATGAAGATAGGCGTCATGTTCGGCTCGCCGGAAACGACCACGGGCGGTCACGCCCTCAAGTACTACGCCTCGGTACGCCTCGACATCCGCCGCATCGGCGCCGTCAAGCAAGGCGAAGAAGTCCTCGGCAATCGCACCCGCGTCAAAGTCGTGAAGAACAAGCTCGCCCCACCATTCCGAAAAGCCGAGTTCGACATCCGCTACGGCAAGGGCATCGACGCCGTGGGCGACTTGCTCGATCGAGCGGTCGAGGCGTCCGTCGTCCAGAAGAGCGGGTCCTATTTTCGATTTGAGGGCAAGAACATCGGGCAAGGCCGGGAGAACGCACGCGACGCTATCGAGAAGGACGGCAAGCTGCGGGACAGCATCGCGGCGCTCCTGCAAGCCCCTGCCAAACCCTCCCGCAAGGCCGCCTAGCGGTTTGTGAACCGGTCGCTTCCTGTTACAAGACGGGCGTGCGCTGTCTGGTCACAGGGGCAACCGGGTTCATCGGCGGCGCCGTCTCGCGTCACTTGGAGGCGGCGGGCCATGAGCTGGTCGCGTACGTCCGCGAAGGCAGTGACTCGCGTGCGCTCCAGGACGTCGAGCGAGTCGTCGGAGACCTCGGTGACCCCAACCGCCTGGCGCTTGCGGCCGCGGGCTGCGACGCGATGGTCCACGCCGCTGGAATCGCCGACCCGGCCGCAGACCCGGACTCGCTCGGCTGGGTGCACATCGCCGGCACCGAAAACGCGATCAACGCCGCAAGGAAGGCCGGCTGCCGACGGCTGATTCACATCTCCTGCGCCGACGTGACGCTCTACGACGGGCCCCGTTCGTTTTGGAACGAGGACGTGGCACCGCCTCGGCCCTACGGCGACCTCGCCTCTACGAAGCTCCGTGCCGAGGAGCTCGTGCGGGTCTCGGGTCGGCGCGGCTTCCGAACTACGGTCCTTCGGCCCGCGCTGGTCTGGGGCCCGGGAGACACGACGCACCTGCCCCGATGGCAGGCCGAAGCGAATGAGCGCGGCATCCGAATCGTCGGCCGCGGCAAGAAGCTGATGTCGACCACGTACATCGCCAACCTCGCGCACGCCGTGCGTTGCTCCCTCGAAACCAAAATCACGACGGGCAACGTCTACTACGTCGTCGACACCGAGCTCTCGGTGTCACGCGACTTCTTCACCGAGCTCGGCGCCGCCCTTGGCTGGAGCCCACCGCGGCGCGCAGGCCCGTATCGCTGGGCCTGGTTCTCCGCGCGCGCCGGGCTATCGTCTCTGCATCCGACCCAGGTGATCCGGCGAGGACAGACGAGCGCATTCGAGATGACCAGAGCCAAACACGATCTCGGCTACGAGCCGATCGTCACGCGCGAGCAAGGCCTGAGCGCGCTCGCCGCCTGGTACCACGAAACGGCCGGCGCACGATGAGCGAGCCAAACACCGACGAGCAATGGATGCAAGCAGCCATCGCCGAGGCGCGCCTGGCCGAGGCCAAGGGCGAAGTCCCGGTCGGCGCCGTGATCGTCCACGAAGGCGAAATCATCGGCCGCGGCCACAACGATCGCGAGTCTTCTCAAGACCCAACCAGCCATGCGGAAATGATCGCAATTCGCGAAGCGGCCGCGCGGCTCGGAAGCTGGCGCCTGATCGACACAGCGCTCTACGTCACCCTCGAACCCTGCCCGATGTGCGCCGGTGCACTGGTCAACGCGCGCGTCCCGAGAGTTGTCTGGGGCTGCGATGATCCGAAAGCCGGCGCCACCCAAACCCTGTACAACATCGGCAGCGACGCTCGCCTCAACCACCGTTTCGAATGCGTCCCGGGCGTTCTCGACGAAGCATGCGGATCGCTTCTGAGCGAGTTTTTCGCGGCAATCCGTGCCAAGAACAAGCCTCGGAACGCTCGTTGACACCCCAAGTCGTTTTGCTAGCTTCCGCCGCGGAGAGCTGTCCGAGTGGTCGAAGGTGCGTGATTCGAAATCACGTGTACCGAGAGGTACCAAGGGTTCGAATCCCTTGCTCTCCGCCACGTTCTTTGACCTACAAGTTGACGACCGCAGAGGCCCCTGCCCAAAAAGCAGAGGTTGAAGCGAACAGGAAGGCGGACTCCGCCAGGAGAGGTGACCGAGTGGTCGAAGGTGCACGACTGGAAATCGTGTGTACCGAAAGGTACCGGGGGTTCGAATCCCTTCCTCTCCGCCGATCGGCGCTCCCGCCTAGGGGGCTCCGCGTTATGGTCCTGCCAACGTCGGCCCGTGAAATCCGCCAGGCCTGGAAGGGAGCAACGGTAGCGGTAACCGACGTGTGGCGGGGCCTTTTTTTACGCTATATTGCAGCTGGGGCGGGCAACAGGTCTTAGGTAGCGATGAAGCAAATCATGCGTCATTCGATCGCCCTCTTCGTGCTCGCCGTCCTGGTGCAGCCGGCCGCTGCGTTCGGCCAGCAAGCGACAAGTCCGCCCAAAGACCAACCCTCGTCGATCGTCGTCATCGACTCGCCACCACCTCCGGCGCAACGCAAGCAGCCATCCACCGGCGTCGTCCTCGAGCGACCCGGCCAGGTCCTGCTCTCCGGCACCCCCGTGCCCGCCCACTTCCAATCGCCGACCGACGGCGTCTCGTTCCTTCTTCAAACCGGCGGGAGCTACTCCACGATCAGCGGCGTCAGCTTCGGCATGGGTTACGGCTGGGGCGGTCCGGCCTGGGGCTGGGGCGGCTACGGCGTCGGCTACGGCGTCGCCCCGTATTACGGAGAGGTCGTCACCAAGGCCTACCAGCCCATTTGCGAAACACCGTGTGATGCGACCCTGCTTTCAGGCCGCCACCGCTTCGCCCTCTCCCTCGACGGCGGCCAACCGATCAACATCGTGGAGCCCATCGACCTCAGCGTCGAATCGGTCGTCGAGGGCCGCTATGTCGACAAGAGCCGCTTGCGAAGAGCCGGCTGGATCACCTTCGTCGCCGGCTCCGTCGCAGGCATGGCCATGATGTTCGCCTCCATCGACTACCGCACCGAATCCATCTACGGCGACCAAATCCGCTACCCCCCCATGTTCTACACAGGCGTAGGCCTCTTCGTGAGCTCGATCATCAGCGGCGCCGTCCTAGCCGCCCAAGACGACGAAGCGAGTGTCACCGTGTACCCCGTAGAGTAGCGGACCCAAGAGGACTCGAACCTCTAACCTCCGGTTCCGTAGACCGGCGCTCTATCCAATTGAGCTATGGGTCCCCGAGGCGCGCAACCTAGCCGCCCCGTTTGGAGCGTCAAGCAGGAGCCCCGACTGGCGGAGAGGAAGGGATTCGAACCCCCGGTACGGCTCTACACCGTACGGCCGCTTAGCAAGCGGCTGCCTTCGACCACTCGGCCACCTCTCCAAGAAGCAAAGATTTCAAGACCCGCCACTCCCCAAAAGGCGCGCGGTCGGCCTATGTAGCCGCCACCCAAAGCAGTGTCAAAGCCCCCTCGGACCGGGCTCCGGGCCGTGCTACAAGAGGCGACATGCGTTGGCTAATCGTGTTCTTAATCGGTCTTGCGAGCTTCACCCAAACCAGTGAGGCCCGGGCCTGCTCTTGCATGAAGATCAGCCCTTCGGAAGGCCTCAGCTCCTCTCATGCGGTCTTCTCGGGCGAGGTCACCAAGCTCGAGCCGAACACGGCAACCAAGTTCGGTGGCGTCGCGGTGACGCTCCGCGTGAAGAAGGTCTGGAAAGGCGACGTCGGCGAGCAGGTCGAGGTCCACACGGCGGGCAATAGCGCTGCCTGCGGATACGGCTTCGCGATCGGGGAGACGTACCTGGTCTACGCCAGCCGTGACGAGGCAGACCCGATGCGGGTCAGCCTCTGCAGCCGGACCGCGCCGCTCGCAAACGCGAAAGAAGACCTCGATTTTCTCGGCAAGCCAGTCAAGCAGTTCGATGACGCCTCGCCGAACCGCAAGAGACGACGCGGCAAAGACAACTGCAGTGCGTCCCCGGGGCCTGCAAGCCACAGTGGCTCAGGATGGATGGTACTCTTGCTTGCCGGTGTGGCACTCGGCCTGCGCCGTCTCGCCTGACTCCCGAACGAAAGATCAAGCTTGCCATCCGCTGTACGCCTGCCTTTACTGCTCACCCTCACGGTGTTGATTTCTTCTGTCTTCGGCTGCAGCACCACACCATCCAAGCCCTCGCTCATGGCGAACATGGCCAAGGGGGATGTGACGGTCCCGCAGCTGCGCGCCATCAACTACGAGTACGCGGCCCGCTTCGGGCAGTTGGTATCGACGTCGGTCTTGGACATCGTCGAAGCGAGCGACAAGCTAGAGGTCTTCAATCACGCGTACCAGTGGCAGATGTGGGCCGCGTCACAGGCGCGCGGCGCCTCGTTCGACCACGACCCTTTCGCCGGAATGCTGGAGCTCTGGGCGCTCGCGGGGCAGCAGCGAAAACACTTCACCGAAGGTGGGGGGAAAGACGCGTTTGCTGGTCAGCAGGCCATCGCCATCCAGACCACCGAGTGGCTGGAGCGCGATATCCGAGAAACCGCCTCGTCTGTGATGGAACCCGAAGCGTTCCAAGATCTCAGCGCGAAGGTCGACGCTTGGACCGACGAGAATCCGATCGAGGGCCGGCTTTTCATGCGGCCTACGGCGCGCGCAGACCTGGCCGCGTTGGTCCCCGCGGAGAAGCAAGGCGGCCTCAAGGCGGTCGGAAGCATCGAGGACCAATTTCGCGACCTCAACGACCGGCTGGGGATTCTCACCACGCAGTTGCCCGCCGAGGCGCGCTGGCAGGTCGAATATGTAACGAACTCGCTGTTCGAGGAACGACTCGAGGCGCCCGTCGACGAGCTGGTCGTCACCATGGAGAACATCAACGGCTTCTTGGACGAGTTTGAGGGGACGGTGGACGGGCAGGTGTCGACACTTCTAGAGGCGGTGGAGAGGGAGCGTCTTGCGGTGTTTGACGCGATTGCTGAGGAGCGAGCCATGGTTCTGACGGCCATCGAGCAGGAGCGCGTGTCGGTGATGGACAAGCTCGACTCACAGCTACTCACCGCCACCGCCAAGCTCGACGACGTCGGAAAGGGCTTGATCGACCACTTCTTCATGCGACTCATCGAGGTTCTCGTCGTGGTCGGTGTGGCCACGATTCTGACGGTCCTGCTGGTGCTGCTCGTCCTTCGGAAACGCCGCGGCAGCGACGATTGACCCTACGCAGCGAAGCGAATATGTCCGTCCTATGGATGTGGTTTCTTTCCGAGACACGGCCGACAAGTACTCTGTCATTTTTCTCGACGCCTACGGCGTACTGAAGAGCTCGACCGGGCTCATCGACGGCGCCCTGCAGGTCGTCACCTCCTTGATCGACTCGGGCAAAGAGGTCTTCGTCGTCACGAACGATTCGTCCCGCTCGCCGGAGTCCATGGCTGAGCGCTACTCGAAGCAAGCCGGACGCGAGCTCTTGCCGCCGAACCGCTACATCTCCTCAGGGCTGCTCGCGGCCGAATACCTCGAACACCAGATCCCCTACGGCAAGGTCGCCTATCTCGGGAAGCCGGAGTCCGCTCACTACATCGAAATCGCGGGCAAGATTCCCGTCTCGGTTTCGGACTGCACCGCCAGGGACAACATCGTCGCGATCGTGATCCTCGACGACGAGGGTTTCGACTGGTTCCGCGACGTGAACGCGACGCTCAACCTGATTCGCCGCAAAAACGTGCCCGTCATCGTGGCCAATGCGGACATCACCTACCCCACCAAGGGCAACGACATCGCGATCGCAGTCGGCAGCCTCGGCGAGCTGCTCTCGAGCATCACCGAAAAAACCTTCGTCCGCTTCGGCAAGCCCGACTCGATGATGTTCGCCTACTCCCTGGCCCGCGCCCGCGAGCAGCTCCCGCACGTCACCAAGCGCGACGTCTTGTTCGTAGGAGACACCCTGCGCACCGACATCATCGGCGCCAACACCTACGGATTCGACACCAGCCTAGTCCTCTCAGGCAACACCCTGCCCGAAACCGCCGACCTGATGATCAGAACCTCAGGCATCATCCCAACCTACATCAGCGACTCGATCGCGACGTAAGCAGCGCGGCGTGTCTACAAAATCTCGAGCAGCGGCTCGAAGTCTGCCATTTCCAAGCTCGGCAGGTAGTCGTGCACCGCTTCCTGTTGCAAGCGTCCGCAGATGTCTGGCTGAAAGAAATGCTCTCCGACTCGGAGGACGTAGTTCAGGATGAAAAAGCGGTACGACTCTTTGAGGAAGAGCAGCTCCTCTTTGCTGAAACGGTGAACCTCGTGGTACGCGCGCAAGAACTTCATGAACCGCTCGTCGAAGAGCGGGTCGACCGTGTAGCTGAAGGCGGTCTGGTCGCCTTCGGCTCGAACGACGAGGGCGCAGAAATAGAAATCCAGCATCCGCGGCTCGATACGAAACCAGTCGTAGTCCCAGCGTGAGAAGAACTTGAAGCCGTCCCCGTCCATGCCCACCGAGAAGTTCCCGCGGTTCCAGTCGATCAAGACGGGAATCTTGGTCCACTCGTGGTAGCCGAGGTGGTCGGCATTTCCGAGAAATGCATCGCAGTGGGCGCGCACATAGCTGATGGACGAATCCGAGAAGCCTCGCTCACGGCGCCATTCGGAGCTGCCGATCGCATCGTGAAGGCTTGCCACATCCGAACCGAGCGACTGCCAGGTTGGCCTGACGCGGTTCGAAATCTCCAAACACCCTCGATGAAACAGCCCCAACTCCTGGCCGAACGACTCGATCTGCCCGTCGGTCAGCACCTTGGGGAGGAAGTCGTAGAACGGCTGCTGCGCGTAGAAGACGACCCACTCGTCCTCGTCGCGATACGTGAAGACCTCGCCGCTCTTCAGAAGCACCGGCGCCAGGAACGATGCGTAGCGGGTCCCTCGGAGCCGGTGAATCCACTCGTGAATCCGGTAGTGGTCCTGCCGGAAATGCACGTACGAGCCGTAGCTCGAGCGCTTGGCCACCACGGCGTGCCCGTCGTCGAGGACGAGTAGGTACACCGAGTTGGTCGAAACGTTCGCGCTCACCTCCCGCATCTCGACCACTTCCCGGTGATCCCCGTAGGCATCCCAGGCTGCGGTCACGATGAGTGGAACAGCTGGCTCAGTCACGCTTGAACGAGCAGTTCTTATGCCTGCGCGGCGTAGAGATCCATGATGTCATGCAAGAGCTTGACGGCATCGGCCTCAGACCGCTGGAAAGCGTTGCGGCCGACGATCGAGCCGTAGCCACCACCCTTCGCGATTTCGCCGATCTCCTCGAGAACCGCATCGGTGCCCTTGGCAGCGCCACCCGAGAAGATGACGATGCGCTTCCCGTTGAAAGCCGCCTGCACGACGTGCTTTACGCGATCGGCCAAGGTGTCGATGGGGATGTTCTCGTAGCTCTTCTTGGCCGCGTCCTGGAAGATCACTTTGCTCGGAGGCTTCACCTTGACGACGTGTGCGCCAAGCTGGCAGGCGATCTGTGCCGCATATGCTGCGACATCGATGGCGGTCTCCGCCTCCTTAGGCATGTCGCCCCGCGGGTACGACCAGACGATGCTCGGCAGGCCGGCGGCGCGCGCCTGGTTGATGAGGTCCCGAAGGTCTTGGTACATCTGGTTGCGAAGGCCGCTACCGGGGTAGATCGTGAAACCGATCCCCGAGCAGCCGAGCCGAACCGCGTCATCGACGGCGGACGTGAGCGCCGAGCACGGCGTGTCGGGCCCACCGAGCGAGTCGCTGTTGTTCACCTTCAAGATGAGGGGAAGCTCACCGGCATACCGGTGCGCGATCGACTCGATGAAGCCGAGCGGCGCCGCATAGCCATTGCAACCAGCCTCGACGGCCAGTGCTGGATGGTAGGCCGGGTCGTAGCCGGGAGGGTTCGGCGCGAAGGAGCGGGCCGGTCCGTGCTCGAAGCCTTGGTCGACCGGCAGGATTACGATCTTGCCCGTTCCAGCGAGGCGCCCAGTGTTCATCAGTCGCCTGAGATTTCCAATGACGCCAGGATTCTCACCTGCGTAGTTCGCGAGGATTTTTTCGACTCGTTCACTCATGCCCATAGCCTCCGTTTCTCGGCGACGACCTTAGCTCACAGATCGAGATCGGCCATGCGATTCGGAGCAAGAATCAGGCGCAGGACTTGCGCCTGGGAGGGAGCCTCGGGGTCAGTCCAGCGGCGTGGCTTCCCAGTCGCCGGAGCAGAGCTCGCCGTCCACCAGGATGGCCCCCTCACCGGATGCGGTCAGTCCGTCGAAGGTCCCGCTGATATCGAAGTATCCACGCGGGTCGGCCAAGCGGAAGGCACCGTCCATGACTGGGATATCGGGCATGTAGGAAAGCGAGCCGTTACATTCAGTAAACGAGATCTGGAGGGAAAACGTGTCACAAGGCTGTTCGGGATTGTCGGCCTTCGTGAGAGTGCTGCCGTCCTCGCTGAGGTGAAAACAGATCTCCCACCCAGGGTGCGCCCGGGCCTGTGTCGCCGAAACCGCTCCAAATCACCTCGGCCCCGGGCTCGATGCCGCCTGGGCCGCCAATTCCACCGGTGCCAGCCGCGCCGCCTGTCCCTGCTGCGCCGCCATCGCCGCCGTCCGACGAGCCGCTGCATCCTAAGAGCGGGAGCGCGGCCATCGCGCAGATGCCTAGCCAATTGCCAACGAAATTCTTCAAGAAGCCCCCCACGAGTCGTTCCTCGCCAACAGCCTAGCCTAGCCACAACAGTCTAGCTCGACGGCCAAGCGAGCCAACTTGGGTCCGGCGCGGGACTGGTCGCGCACCGGACTTGGGGTTCGAAGCTGCGACTTGCACTGATTCTAGGCGTAGAACGCCGAGATCGCCGAGGCGTACTTCTCGTTCACGATATTTCGCTTCACTTTGAGCGTCGGCGTCAGCTCGCCTCCGTCCACGCTGAACACGGTCGGGAGAATCTGAATTTTCTTGATCGTCTGGTAGCGGGCGACCTTCTTGTTGCAGACCTCCTGCATTTCCTGCTCGATGTAGCGCTTCACCTCTGGATTGCGGGCTGCGGTTTCGAGGTCGCTCAAGCCTGAAATCTGCGAGGCTACCTCGAGCTCGGGGAGAGCCTCCGGGTCGAGCACGATCAGCGCCGACAAATACGGCTGCCGGTCGCCAACCACCACAGCCTGCCCGACGCCGGGAATCGCCTGCAGGTAGCCCTCCATCTCGGCGGGCGCAACGTTCTTGCCGCCGGCGGTGATGATCAGGTCCTTTTTGCGCCCGGTGATCGAGATGTAGCCGTCGTCATCGATCGCGCCCAGGTCGCCGGTGTGCATCCAATCGTCGTCGTCATAGAGCTCGGCGGTCTTCTCTGGCAGGCGCAGGTAGCCCTTCACCATGTTGATGCCCTTGAGCATGATCTCGCCATCGTCGGCGATCTTGGCTTCCACGCCCGGCAGAGGCTTTCCGATCGTGCCAAACCGCAGCTGCCCGTACGGCTGCACCGAGGCGAAGGCCGTCGTCTCGGTCATCCCGTAGCCCTCGTGAATCGGCAGGCCAATCGAGGCGAAGAACTCCAGCGTCGAGACCGAGATCGGCGCCGCACCGCTGAGCGCCACTTGCAGCTGATCCAAGCCGAGGGCGTCTTTGATCTTCGAGATGACCAGCTTGTTGGCGAGATTGCGCGAGAAGCTCGTCACCGGACGGCCGGTTGCGGCCTCTTGTTTGAAGGCCTCGAGCTCGGTCCTGCGCGCCCAGCTCGCCAGCTTGGCCTTGATGCCGGTCGCTTCGGCCAACTTCCCGCGAAGCGCAGCCTCGAACTTCTCCCAGACACGCGGGACGGCGAGGAAAATCGTCGGATGCACCTCCATGAGGTAGTCCTTGATCTGGGTGAGGTCGCCGCAGTAGTAGGTCTCCGCCTGCGTGATGAGCCCGGCAAAATTGGTCATCCCCTGCTCGGCCGCATGACAGAGCGGCAGATAGCTGACGTTGCGCGTCTTCGTCTCGATCAGCGATGGAAACACCTCGGCCACGGCGTTGGCGATGAGGTCGATCCCTCGGTGGGTGAGCATGGCCCCCTTGGGCAACCCCGTCGTGCCGGATGTGTAGATCAGCAGCGCGACGTCATCCATCGTCACGGCGCCGAGCCGCGCTTCGAGCTCGGAATCGCTGATCGAATCGCCCTTCACCATCAGCGCGTCGAGGGTGATCACGCGAGGGTCAGTCGAGCCGAGGTCATCCATCGTCACGATGTGCTCGATGGGGCTCTCCGCTTCGGTGATCGATGAGAACTTATTGAGCTGAGTCTCGTCGTCGCAGACGACGATCTTCGACTGCGCATTGCCCACGATATAGGCCATTTGCTCCGGCAAGAGCGTCGTATAGAGCGGAGCCGGAATCCCCTGAGCGGCGTTGATCCCGTGCTGGCAGATCACCCAAGCGCGCCGGTTGGCACCGACGATGGCCACGCAGTCCTCCGGCTGAAGCCCAAGCGCGATGAGCCCCTTCCCAACCCGCCGCACGCTCTCCCAGTACTCGGCCCAGGTGTTGGTCACCCAGGCGCCGTCCGGTCCGCGATCGTGAATGGCGGCATCGTCGGGGTTGGTCTTGGCCCAACCTTCGATCCGCGAGAGCATCGTTCCTTGCAGCGCCATGTAGCCTCCCTCAAGAGGCGGCGACGGTACCTGATCCAGCACAGGGATCCTAGTCATGATCGCTGGCACTGGCACTGACACGGCCCCCCCGCGCCACCCGCGGCAGCGCGAGCCCGAAGGGCGAAGCCCGGCGCAAAGCGCCGCCAAGCCCAAGCGAAGCGCCGGGCGCGGCAGGGAGGATTACGGGTGGGGGTGGGCGGGCGGTGTAACCAAACACTGGCACGGCCACACCCCAAACTGGCGGAGGAGGAGGGATTCGAACCCCCGGTAGAGTCGCCCCTACAACGGATTTCAAATCCGCCGCCTTCGACCGCTCGGCCACTCCTCCGTGGAGGGGGCGATTTAGCACAAGGATCGCCTGCTGGCCCTTCCCATTTGGCAGGGTCCTGACCTATATTGCCCGGTCCCGGCCGGTGGGCGGCTGGAAACCCAAGAGGTGACGCTGTGGCTACAGACACGATTCCCAATCGACTCCTGCAACGGGCGAACAAAGCCCCCAACGAACCTGCGTACTACGTGCGCGAAGCTGGAAGCTGGAAGCCGACGAACTGGGGCACCTACTCCGACCAGGTGACGCAGGCCGGGCGCGCCTTGATCGCGCTTGGCTACGAGCCCGGGCAGACGGTTTGCATCCTCGGATTCAACCGCCCTGAGTGGGCCATCATCGACCTCGCCGCGATGGGTGCCGGGGGCGCGCCGGCAGGCATCTACACCACCTGCTCGCCTGTGGAGGTTCGCTACATCGTCGCCCACGCCGATGCGCCGATCATCGTCGTCGAAAACCAAGATCAATGGCGGAAGGTTCTGGCCGAGCGCGAGAACATGCCGAACCTCAAGCACGTCGTCACCATGAAGGGCTGTCCTTCGATCGCCGACGACATGGTGATGAGCTGGGAAGAGTTCATGGCGAAGGGCGATGAAGTCGAGAAGCAGGCGTACCTCGACCGCGTCGAGAGTCTGAAGCCCGAGGCGCTTGCAACTCTGATCTACACCTCGGGGACCACCGGGCCGCCCAAGGGTGTGATGCTGAGCAACGAGAACCTGGCCTGGACGTCCAACACCGCAATTCAGATCACCACGATCAGCTCGGCGGATTGCTCGCTTTCCTATCTGCCGCTTTCGCACATCGCCGAGCAGATGTTCACGCTGCACATTCCGATCACGACCGGTGCCCGCGTGTACTTCGCCGAATCGATCGAGGCCGTCCCGGAGAACCTCAAAGAGGTGCAGCCCACCATCTTCTTTGGCGTGCCTCGCATCTGGGAGAAGTTCCACGCCGGCATCTCTGCAAAGCTCAAGGAAGCAACCGGCGTGAAGGCCAAGCTCGTCAAATGGGCCATGAAGGTGGGCTGGGAGGCCAATCAGAGCCCCGAGGGACCCAAAGGCCTGCAGTATCAGCTCGCCGACAAGCTGATCTACTCGAAGCTCCTGCCGGCGATAGGCATGGGCAATGCCCGCGTTTGCGTCACCGGCGCGGCTCCCATTGCCCGTGAGGTGCTCGAGTTCTTCGCGAGCTTGAACCTCATCGTGCTCGAGGTTTACGGGCAGTCGGAGGATAGCGGCCCGACCAGCTTCAACACCCCGGACCGATATCGTTTCGGCAGCGTCGGCCCCGCACTGCCAGGCGTCGAGGTGAAGATCGCCGAGGACGACGAGATCATGGTCAAGGGTCCGAACGTCTTCATGGGCTACTACAAGGACAAAGAAGCAACCGATTCCACGCTCAGCGACGGCTGGTTGCATTCAGGCGACTTGGGCGCCTTCGATCAAGACGGCTTCTTGAACATCACCGGCCGCAAGAAGGACATCATCATCACTGCGGGCGGCAAGAACATCACGCCGAAGAACCTCGAAGCGGCCATCAAGAATCACGAGCTCGTCGACGAGGCGGTGGTCATCGGCGACCGTCGCAAGTTCCTGAGCGCGCTTGTCACGATCGACGCAGAGGCCGGCCCCGCCTGGGCCACGGCCAACGGCGAAGATCCGAGCGCGCTTCACAAGAGCGAAAAGCTCAGGGCGAGCATTCAGAAGCACATCGACGAGATGAACGCGCACTTTGCTCGCGTGGAGCAGATCAAAAAGTTCACCATTCTGAAGCGCAACCTCACCATCGAAGATGGCGAGCTCACACCGACCTTGAAGGTCAAGCGCGCCAAGGTGAACGATCACTTCGCCGAGGACATCGAAGCGATGTACGCCGAGGGCGGCGCGCAGGCTCAGCCTCGGGCCTGAAGGATCTAGCTGGGGGCGATTCTGCCCTGGACGGCGTCTAACCGACAACCGTCACTGTGACCCGTCGCCGATGCCCCCGGCGGCGGTGTTCCCAAACGAAAACACCCTGCCAGGTGCCGAGGTCGCAGCGGCCCCCGCTGACCGGAATGCTCACGGAAGTCTGGGTGAGCGCGGTTTTGACGTGCGCCGGCATGTCATCCGGACCTTCCATCGTGTGAACGTAGAGCGAGTCTCCGTCCGGAACGAGCCGCGAAAGGAAGGCCTCGAGGTCGCGCTGCACATCGCGGTCGGCGTTCTCGTTGATGATCACCGAGGCGCTGGTGTGATGGATGAAGACAGTGCAGAGGCCCTCGGAAATGCCAGAGCCCGCGACCGCGTCTTGGACCTGCCGCGTGATCTCGGTCGTGCCCCTGCCCCGGGTTTCGACGGCAAAGGATTGCGACTTCGCGCTCATGACGCCGACACCCTCATCCACATGGCCGCCTGGTCGCCCTGATAGATCAAGATGTCGTCTTGAGTGAAGCGGAACTCGTATCGTCCGAACACCTGGTTCTCACGCTGGCGGATCTTGGTGGCGCGGAGCTCCATCTCGAGCGGTGATCCCATCTTCGCGAGTGCAGCGAAGCGCGCGTCGTAGATTCGACCGCCGTAGCCGATCCAGCCGTCGGCATGACGAAGGTCAAGGACATAAAAGGTGTGCATGAAGCCGAGTATCCCCGTCAGGTGCACCATCAGGCCACCGCTGACATGCCGCGGATGACGCACCGGGTGTGCCCGCTGATCGCGAGTGATCGGAAGGTCGGGGCGCGTGGTCATTCTCGCACGCACGATGCCGGCTTCTTTGTCGATCTCGACGAGCTCGTCGATACAAATCGCTTCCGGGCCGTACGGGCAATCAGCAACGAATTCCGGGTCCAATGGCATTGCTCTAGACTCCCTGGGCGTCCGCGTCCCAAATCACTTTGTGCATTTGCATCTGCACGCGAACGGGCAACTGATCTGCGAGAACCCATTTTACTAGGTCTTTCGGGTCGAGCTCTCCCCAGACGCAACTGAGTAGCACCGCGTTCACCCGATCCGCGAGGCGGTGCTCCTCGATGACACCCTTGGCCCAGTCGTAGTCGGCACGATCGCACAGGACGAGCTTGACCTCGTCTCGCTTGCCGAGGTCTGCGATGTTCTCCCATCGATTTCGCTCAGACTCCCCGCTACCCGGCGCTTTGAGATCCATGATTCGATGCACGCGAGGATCGACCTCCGAGATGTCGCGCTCGCCGCTGGTTTCGAGAAGGATGGTGCGCCCCGAGTCGCAGAGCTCCTTGAGCAGGGGAATCGCGCCCGGCTGGAGGAGCGGCTCGCCCCCGGTGAGCTCGACGAGCGGCGTCCCATACGAAAGGGCCTTTTTCAAGACCTCGGCACGCGGCATTTGCGTTCCGCCCTCGAAAGCCTGAGGCGTGTCGCACCAGCGACAACGCAGGTTGCAGCGAGAGAACCGCACGAAGGTGCAAGGCAAGCCGGCGAACGTCGATTCGCCTTGAATCGATTCGTAAATCTCGTGAATCCGTATCTGCTCGGCGTCGGACATCTTCAGCGCGGGTTGCGGGTGATGAGAATCAGCATCTGTCCCTCCTGCGCGGCACGCTCGGGAACCTCAACGATCAGATCCCACATTCCAGGCTGCGCATCCACCTCCAAGGTCTGAGTGCGCCGGCGGACACAGCGCTTGCCATCCTCCCTGACACGAACCCACAAAACCCGGTGCTTATGACCGGCAAGGTCCAAAGCGGACGCCCGAAGCCGAGTACGCTCGCCAAGCTCGACCCGATGACGGTAAAAGCGGGACCCCGACTTGGAGGCGCCGCAGTTCCTGGGGAGGGCCTCGGAGGGGGGGAGACTGGGTTTGGAGATGAGATCGGAGAAGGGGAAGGGATCGGGGGCCGGGGCCGTGTCACTGTCAGCGTCAGTGTCAGTGCCAGCGTCCGTGTCAGTGCCAGCGTCCGTGTCAGTGCCAGCGTCCGTGTCAGTGCCAGCGTCAGCGTCAGTGCCAGCGTCCGTGTCAGTGCCAGCGTCAGCGTCAGTGCCAGCGTCCGTGTCAGTGTCAGCGTCCGTGTCAGTGCCAGCGTCCGTGCCTGTGTCAACTACGCTCTCGATGCCCGCCGCGCCCACGACCCTCAGCAGCGCGTCCAGCATCTCCAGCGTCAACAGATTCCTCACATTGTTCCCGTAGCGCAGCCCCCTGTTCGTCAACTGACAGGCTGCCTGCAAGCCACCGTGTCCAAGCACGTTCGGGTGCACGCCGTCTCGCGCAAGTCCTTTGCGCGGCAAGGCGCTCAGCGAGGCGTGGTAGTCGATGAACGGGAGTGACCAGTGCTTGGCGACCGCTTCGGTGATCGCGTTGAAGCGACGAATCCATCGGTCCTTGTGGGCGTTTCTTCTCGGCAGTGCCGAACCGAGGATCGGGACGACGCCCATCGACTCGAGCTCTTCGACTAGGTACACCAGGCGCTTCAAGTAGACGCGCTCGTTTTCGTTTTGTGCATCGTTGCCGCCGAACAAGACGAGTGCCCAGCGTGCCTGAGTGAGCTGCAGCTCTTTTCGGAAGCTGGCGGGACGTCCGCCAAGGACGTATCGGAGATTCCAGCTCACGCCCGCCGCTTGGCTTTCGCGGTTGAAGGAGTTTCGCCGGCCGTTCGCGAAGTACGCGACGGTCTCGGAAAGAGCCTCGTATTCGCCGAGCTCGACGTAGGGTGCCGCGAAGCAGTGCAAAAATGCTTTGCTCGCGACGCTCGAGCCGCCCATCTTCGAGAACGCGTCGTCGAGCAAGTCCGAATTGCGCGCGTGAATCGCCCGAACGTGCTCGGTGACCTCGCTACTGAGCTCGATCGGTTCGGCCCGAACGCTTCCCGCGAAAGCAAAGGTCACCAGGAGAGCGAGCGCAGCGGGCCTCATTGAATCACACGCGCGGGGATGGTGTAGAGCCGGCTGGGGTCGCCCGTAGCACCCCGGTGCTTGTTGTCAGTGACGAGGACCGCCGACCCGTCCTCCATCCAGACGAGCCCTTCGAAGTTCGGCAGCGGCGAGACGAGCTCAGACAGATCTGCGACGAGGGTCGGTTCGATCCACTGCCCCTCGGGCCCCCTGGGGATCTGGAAACGAATGAGCCGCGAGACGCCATAGTGGCGCTCGACGGCGATCGCCACGACCGACTCGCCGATGAGCTTGCAGCTCAGCGCCGCGAGTTTCCCTGTCTTGCTCGTGAGCTGTACCCGGTGCGCGGTCCAGGCCTGCGTCTTCGGATCAAATATCCCAAGGGGTGCCCATCGGCGATTGCGCTGCGGTTCCACGAGCTCCGTCGCCAACACGAAGAGGCCATCTACGTGACAAATCCCCTCGATGCCACGGTTATCTGGAGCGGTCAGCTGCCAGCGAGCGTATTCGAGCTTGCCGACCGCGGTCACCACGAATCTTTCGGCGTCGAGCCTGCCATCGAGGAGCACATCCTGGAGCCGGCCCTTCTCTTGGGTTTCGGTGCCGAGCAGGAATCGCGTCCCGTCGACCCAGGCCATGGCCTCGAGATCGGTCCCGGGCGGCGCGCCCACCACCAGGTAGCGGGTGACGCCGAAGGTCTCAGGATCGATCCGGAGAACCGAACCCCCATCTTCGCCCGGAGCCCAAAAAGCACCGTGATCATCGGAGGTGAGCCCTGACAAGCCGGGGACCTCGGTATCCAAAGTGACGATGGGGCCCGGACCCTGTGGCTCCCTTGTCGTGCAGCCGGCGCAGACGAGCAGGAGCACCACCGCAAGTGCCACCCCCGCGCGCACGCTCAGCCGACCGCTTCGAGCACGGCCGCAGCCCCGAGGCCGCCTGCCGCGCAGATCCCGAGCAGGGCCGTCTCTTTGCCGCTGTTCGCCAGCTCGTTGGCTACCGTGGTCACCATTCGCGCGCCAGTGGCTCCAAACGGATGCCCAATCGAAAGCGAGCCACCGTAGATGTTGAAGCTGTCCTCGTCGATTTCGCCGACGGCCTTGCTCCTGCCAAGCCTCAACTCGGCAAAACCCTTGCTCGCAAGCGCCTTGGTCACCGAGAGCACCTGCGCCGCGAACGCTTCGTGCATGTCGACCATGCTCATGTCCTTGAGCTCCATCCCAGCGCGATCGAGCGCCTGCGGCATCGCCAGGGCAGGCCCGATCAGCAATTGATCTGCCGGGTCGACACCGACGTACGACCAGCTGCGAAATGCAGCAAGCGGCTTGTATCCGAGGGCACGTGCCTTGTCCTCGCTCATCAGCAAGACCGCGGCCGCACCGTCGGTCAAAGGCGATGCATTGCCCGCGGTGACGGTACCGTCCTTTGAGAACACGGGGCGGAGCTTCGAGAGCTTCTCGAAAGTGGTATCGCCACGGACGAGGTTGTCGGCGTGCACCCAACCGTCCGGCGCCTCTACTGCGGTGACCTCGTGATCGAAACGTCCCGAGGCGATCGCTTCGGCCGCGCGATGATGCGAACGCTCCGCAAAACGATCCTGCTCCTCGCGCGTGATCTCGTTGCGTTTCGCCATCGATTCGGCGGACTCGCCCATCACCTCGCCCGTCGTGCGCTCCGCAATTTTGGGCATTTTCGGTAGGATTTCGGTGATCGGCATCAACTGGGACAGGACCCCGAGATAGTCAGCAGGCGTGGAGGCTTTTCCGAAGGCAAGCGGGGCGAGCGCGTGAACCGCCTTCTGAGGCAGGTTGAGCGCGGCGTTGCTCGTAGAGTCCGAACCACCCGCGATCACCACGTCCGCTTCCCCGCGCTCGATCGCCGCAGCCGCGAGTGTGACGGCTTGCAGACCCGACGCGCAGGCGCGGGTGCAGGTCATGCCTTCGACGCTCGGCGGAAGACGCAGGTCGAGTGCAATCTCCCGCGCAATGTTGGGCGCGTGCGAAGGAAGGATGACTCCGCCCCAAACGATGCTGTCGATCTCTTGGTGCGGAACGTCCGTCTGCTCGAGGAGCTTTCGTACGGCGATGTCACCCAGGTCGATGCTGTCGAGCTTGAGAAACTTCCCGAAGGCTTTGACGAACGGGGTCCGAACGCCGGCTACGACGACTGCGCGTCGCTTCTTGCCCCAACCATTCTTCTTCTTAGCCATCTTCATGCTCCTATGAGTGCGCCACCACAGACGCGAACGGTTTGACCGCTGAGTCCTACGGCGCCGGGTGTTGCTAGAAAGGTGATCGCCTGACCGACGTCTTCGGGTTTTCCGCCCTGCCCTACGGCCGCCATGCGGCGCGCGACCTCTCGGAGCGCTACCGGCATTGCATTGGTGAGCCGCGTCTCGATGAAGCCCGGCGCGATCGCGTTGACGGTGATGCCCTTCTTGGCGACCTTGGCCGCCAGCGCCTCGACGAAGCCGACGATGCCCGCCTTGCCCGCCGAATAGTTCGTTTGCCCGCGATTGCCGGCGATTCCGGAGACCGACGAGAGGCAAATGACCCGCCCAGCTGGCCTGAGAACATCGTCCCGAAGCAGCGTGTCGGTGATGCGAATGACGGCGCCGAGATTGATGTCGACCGCCATGTCCCAGGCGTCGGGCTGCATGCGCCCGAGTGTCTTGTCGCGTGTCACACCGGCGTTGTGCACCACGATATCCACGCCACCGAAGCGCTCCTTGAGCTCAGCGGCGATTCGTTGCGGCGCATCCACATCGGTGATGTCGACCAGGAGTGTGGAGCCGCCGATCCGCTGCGCGACCTTGCTGCACGGCGCGTCATCGGCGGGCCGGTCTAGACAAACCACATGCGCGCCTTCGGCGGCGAGGAGCTCGGCGGTCGCTTCGCCGATGCCGCGCGCCGCGCCGGTGACGAGCGCCACCTTTCCGCCCAGCACGTGCGTGTCCGGCGGCGCCTCTTCGCCCTTGGCAAGAGTCGTGATGTGGAAGGGCTGGCAGCTGATGTATGCCGACCGTGGTGACAAGAGGAAGCGAAGCACCCCGTCGAGTCGCGGCTCGGCGCCCTCTTGCACGAACACGGAGTTCGCGATCGATCCGTTGGCGCCAATTTCCTTTGCGAGGCTCCGAGTGAAGCCTTCGAGGCCCGCGCGGGTTGCCGCATGAGTCGGCTTCTTGGCGTCGGCGGCGGGACGACCGATCACCACGACTCGTCCGGAGCGATTGAGCCGGCGAATCCAGGGATGGATGAAGGCGTAGAGCTGATGAAGGTCCTCGGGAGTCTCGAGGCCCGTGCCGTCGAACACGATGGCGTCGATGCGCTCGCCTTCCGGCGCCTCCCCAGGCGCCACGAGCTTCGGCGCCCTCGCCCAAGCCTCGCCGGGGCCGACAAAAGGCTGCAGGGCGGCTTCCGAGGTACCGACGACCCAGGGATTGGCGCCGGCCTTGGTCAGGATCTGGGCAAGCACACCCTGTAGCGCACCAACGCCGCAGACCAGCACCTTCTTGTCGTCGAGCGGCCGCTCCTCGTAGGGGCCTTTGGCCCGCGCCAGTTTCTCTGGCACAGGAATCGGGAGGCCAAGGGTCTTGACCAGTTTTCGCGCGTTCTCGTTCTCGAGCAGAAGATCCGTCATTCGAGCTCAGCTCCTCACTGAATAGGTTCCAACTAGATAGGCGGGGCCGCCGGGAGCGTCCCCTACGAACACACTGTCATCCTCGATGTAGAGGCCGACCTTGGCCGGGAGCACCAAGGGCTTGGTGAACTTCACGTCGATCGATTCGAGCCGGCTCACGTCGCCGGAGAAAAGCGAACGGTTCAAGCCTTCGATGGCACGAGCCATCGTGGAGAAGCCGTGGTTGATGACGTTGCGAAAGCCGTTGGCACGAGCCGCGGGCGGAATCCAATGAATCGGATTGAAGTCCCCGGTGAGCTTGGCGAACTCCAGGCCGACCTGAGTCCCGAGCTTCCAACGTGCGAGCTCCTTGGCCGTGACCGGAACCCGAGGTCGATCATCTTTGCGCTTGGTCGACTTGTCGCCACCGCCTAGCGGGACGATGCCGTAGACATCGCAAACGATCGCCTCTGGATGAGTCGAGGTCGACGTCGTTGCGCGCTGATGAACCACGGCGCGTCGACCGTTGTCGTCGATGTCGAGGAGCTGCACTTTGAGCTCGTAGGGCTCGCCGAGTGGAAGAGGCGCGTTCATCTGCAGGCGGCTGCCTCCGTTGAGAACACGCTGGATCGGGTACTGGAGCCCTTCGATGCCGCGAGCCTGGAGCGGGAAGACCCACTGCGGGAACAGATGCGCAGGGACCTGGCCCCTATACCAGCCAGGGTCTCCGCCCACGTGGCGAATATAATCGCGAACCAGGTCGGCGGGTCGCGGGGGGATCCTCGCCGAAACAATCGGGCCGGGAACCTCGGCCGGCGCTTGGTTGGGTTGCCCGGACGCGCTCTTGACGGCGACGAAAGCCGCCCGGGCAAGGGCGCCGAGCATCGGCCCCTGGTGGAGGATGTAACGCGAAGGTACCGCCATATTGATTCTCCCGAGTCGCCGGTGCGCTGGAGCTCCTGGCGCCCGACCCGGCTCTCTACCATTTGGTAGGGAGCCACGCAAACCCGGTCCCGCTGCTAGGCTTCAGCGATGTCTAACCCGTTGATCCGACTCGGATTCGAGATTCCCTTCGACCAAATCGAAGCCGTGCAGGTGGAGCCGGCAATCGATGAGCTCATCGCCCAGGCCCAGGCCAGTATCGATGCCATCGCGACGAGCGAGGGGCCTCGCAGCTACGCCAATACGCTGAGCGCCGTCGAGAAAGCCACCGAGATGCTCGAACGAGCGTCGACTGTAGTCGGCCATCTGGAAAGCGTTGCAACCAACGACGCGTTGCGCGCCGCGTACAACGCGACACACCCGAAGGTGAGCGCGTTCTGGTCGGAGCTCGCGATGAACGACGGGCTCTATCAAGCCGTGCGCGCCTTTGCGGAAACGGATGAAGCAGCCGCTCTTCCGCCCACCGAGAAGCGCTTCTTGAAAAAGACGCTCGACGACTTCCGGCGGCACGGCGCTGGGCTCTGTCCCGAAGACAAAGCCAAGCTGCAGGCGGTTGAGGTCGAGCTCAGCAAGCTGACGACGGATTTCTCGCAGAACGTCTTGGACGAAACCAATGCCTTCGAGCTCTTCATCAGCGACGAAAGCAAGCTTGCCGGCCTACCCGATAGCGCAAAGCACGCGGCGGCGGAGAACGCGAGCGAAAAGGGTCTGCGGGGTTGGAGGTTCACCCTGCACGCGCCGAGCATGATTGCCGTGCTGACGTACTTGGACGACTCCGAAATCCGCGAGCATGTGTGGCGCGCCTACAACACGCGGGCGGTCTCGGGCGAGCGCGACAACCGCAAGCTCATCGCACGAATTCTGGAGCTTCGTCGTGCCAAGGCCGAGCTGCTCGGCTACTCGGATTTCTCCGACCTGGTGACCGAAGATCGAATGGCCAAGGCAGGCGCGAAGGCAAAGGCCTTCATCGACGATCTCCGCAGGCGCACCGAGGAGGCGTTCGAGCTGGAAAACCAGGAGCTTCAAGCCTTTCGGAACGAGATCGAAGGCGACTCGGCCAAGGCGCTCGAGCCCTGGGACATCGCTTACTATGCGGAGAAACAACGGCAGGCGAAATACGATTTCAACGAAGAAGAGCTTCGGCCGTACTTCCCGCTCGACCAGGTGCTCGACGGCCTCTTTGCGACCGCGCAAGCGCTCTACGAAATCGAGATTGTCGAGCGGGCCGCCAAAGTCTGGGACCCCGAGGTCAGGTCCTATGCCATCCATGACCCCGACGGCACGATGATCGCTGCCTTCTACGTCGACCTGTTTCCGCGCGAGAACAAGCGCGGGGGCGCCTGGATGAACTCGCTCATCAGCGCTCCTTATCAGGAAGGTCTGCCGCAGCCGCAACTCGGCTTGTTCTGCGCGAACGTCAATCCGCCCGTCGGCGGCAAACCTGCGCTTCTGACGCATCGCGAGATCGAAACCCTTTTTCACGAATTCGGCCATTTGCTGCACCACTGCTTCAGCCGCGTGAGCGTGCGGAGCCTCGCCGGCACGAACGTAGCCTGGGACTTCGTAGAGCTGCCCTCGCAGATCATGGAGAACTGGTGTTGGGAGCGGAGCGGCCTCGACCTTTTCGCGGCGCACTACGAAACCGGCGACCGAATCCCGGACGCGCTCTACGAAAAGATGGTCCGTGCGCGGACCTACCGTGCCGCTAACGCTCAGATGCGGCAGTTGGGCTTTGCCGGGGTCGACCTCGCGCTTCACCGCGACTACGACCCGGCGC
>Ga0316198_10000314_pt1 | contig 24348 bp, 23 predicted proteins | sample OudBieAanoxic_MG_FD_204935 | JGI IMG/M metagenome (GOLD analysis project Ga0316198, IMG submission 204935) | Coastal sediment microbial communities from Oude Bieten Haven, Netherlands - site A anoxic | ecosystem: Environmental > Aquatic > Marine > Coastal > Sediment | place: Netherlands...
GGCATGACGAGGAACTGCGTTATTCCTTCGCGTTGCAGAAGAAGCCCGCGCCGCTGGTTTTTCTGATCGCCGGGACCGGCGCGTCCTATGACGGCGGCAAGAACACCAACATGGGGCGGGCCTTTTATGAAGCCGGTTTCCACGTTGTCTCCATATCTTCACCAACCCATATGAATTTTATTGTATCGTCTTCCAAATCCGGGGTGCCCGGGCACGCCTTCGAGGATGCGGAGGATATTTACCGGGTGATGGAGACCATCTGGGGCAAGCTGAAGAAGAAGATCGAGGTGACGGATTTCTATGTGACCGGCTACAGCCTGGGTGGTTTCAACACGGCTTTTGTGACCTACCTGGATGAACAGAAGAAGACCTTCAATTTCAGGAAAGCCCTGCTGATCAATCCACCGGTGCGCCTGTACAGTTCCATCTCGCTGCTGGATCGCATGCTAGAGAACATTCCGGGCGGTGTGGATAATTTCGGGTTGTTCTACAATAAGCTGGTCGAAGAAATCGGTCGCGTCTACACGCGGGCCGACCAGCTGAATTTTAATGAGGAATTCCTCTATCAGGCCTTCAAGGCGGTCGATCCGGACAACGAGGAGCTGGCCGCGCTGATCGGGGTGTCATTCCGCATTTCCTCGGCCAACATGGCTTTTACCTCGGACCTGATGACCGATGCCGGGTATATCAAGCCGAAAAATGTCCAATTTACCAAGAACACCTCACCGGGCGCTTACCAGGCGGTCGCCCATCGTCTCGGCTTCACGGATTTCTTCCACGTGTATTTCTATCCCTACCACAAGGCGAAGAACCCGGATCTCGGTCGCGCGGAACTGATCGATCAGATGAGCCTGAGCAGCATCGAGGATTATCTGCGCAGTGCGGACAAGATCGAGGTGATGCACAATCAGGATGATTTGATCCTGGAGCCGGGCGAGATCGACTTCTTCCCGCGGGTGTTTGGCGATCGCGCCAAGATCTATCCCAAGGGTGGTCACTGCGGCAACATGGATTACCGGGACAACGTGGCCCACATGGTCAACGTTTTCAGGCCGTGAGGCGGGGCAGATGATGACAACAGCAAACAACACATTTCCTGCAAGGCTCCTGCTCCTGATTGGCGTTCTGGTGTTCAGCGGTTGCAGCACCAAACCGGTATTGCCGGAGAATGAGGACATTATCCCCCCGGATTTTTCGGCCGAACGGGTGCTGGGTGAGGACGTGGCGTATCTGGATGAGACGGTGATCTCGGATCCCTGGGAAGGTTTCAACCGCGCCGTGTTCCGCTTCAACTACCGTTTCGACAAGTATATTTTCCTGCCCGCGCTGAGCGCCTATCAGGCGGTCACGCCGGATGTGGTGGAGACGGGTATCCATAATTTTTTCCGTAACATCCAGGATGTCACCACGCTGATCAACAGCATGCTGCAGCTGAGTTTTGACAAGACCATGCATACCACCACGCGCCTGCTGGTGAATTCGACCATCGGCCTGGCGGGGTTCATCAATGTGGCCAGTGATGTGCCACGCAGCGATGAGGACTTCGGCCAGACGCTGGGCCATTGGGGTGTGGGGACCGGCCCGTTCCTGGTATTACCGGTACTGGGTCCGTCCAATGTACGCGACGGTATCGGCCTGGCTGTGGACTGGTATGTCGAAACCGAGATCCGCGACAGGGCGCTCGACCTGGAAACCTGGCAGGAGTTGACCTGGAGCGGTCTCAGGGCTCTCGATTTACGCGCCCATACCGCGTTCCGTTATTATGAAACCGGTTCACCGTTCGAGTATGACTGGGTGCGCCTGCTGTATACCACCAAGCGCAAGCTGGACGTCGAGAGATAAAACGTGACTGCTATGAAAAACAAACAGGGGATTCTGGGACGGGCGTGGACTTTCCTTGTCGCGTCGCTGACACTGTGGTGCGCCATCGGGCTGCAGGTTGCACTCGCAGCGGAGCCGATCAAGCTGGGTGTGACGGCCTCGCTCAGCGGTGTTTATGCCGGACCGGGTCAGGAACAGCTGGAAGGCATCAAGATGTGGGTGCACGACATCAACGCGCGCGGCGCGCTGCTCGGGCGCAAGGTGAAACTGGTTCACTATGATGACGGATCGGATCCGGACAGGGCCGGGCGCCTGTATCAGCGGCTGATCGAGGACGACAAGGTCGACCTGCTGATCGGGCCGTATTCCTCGGATCTGACCCTGGTGGCCAGTGAGGTCGCCGAGCGTCATGATTTTCCCATGGTGGCTGCCGGGGCGGCGTCCAGCCGCATCTGGTCGCGGGGATACCGCAACATTTTCCAGGTCGATGCACCGGCACGCGAGTATATGGATCTGCTCATCAAGTCGGCGAAGACGAATGCGGGGCTGAGCCGCATTGCGCTGATCTATCCGGCGGCGGAATTCTCGCGTGAGGTGGCCGAGGGTGTGCGTGCCAAGGCCGCCGAGCAGGGCATGGAGATCGTGTTCGATGAGGAATATCCCCTGGACAGCACGGATTTTTCCGACCTGGTGCGTCGTGTGCGAGTGAGTGCGCCGGAACTGGTCATTGGTGCCACTTATCTGAATGATTCGATTGCCTTCGTCCAGGAAGCCAAGCGGCAGCAGTTATCGCCCGAGGCCATGGCGTTCACGGTGGGTCCGGCGCTGCCGGAGTTCGGTAATGCACTGGGCGACGACGCCAACGGCATCATCGGTGTGGTGTCCTGGATGCGCAGCGGCCGTGTGCCCATGGCCTATGACTTTTCATTCCGTTTCAAGGAAAAGTTCGGTCGTAATGCCGGTGCGCATGCCGCTTACGGGTATGGCGCCAGCCAGGTGTTGGAAGCGGCAGTGCGTCTGGCCGGATCGCTGGATAAGGACGCCATCCGCCAGCAGTTGCGCGACATGGTGTTCCGCTCCCTGTTGGGTAATTACCGGGTGGATGAGAGCGGTATGCAGAAGGGCAAGACGATCTTTCTGATGCAGTGGCAGAATGGCTACCGTCTGCTGGTCTCACCGAAGGAACTCAGAGACGCGGAAATTATCTTCCCCTTCACACCCTGGTCAGAGCGCTAGTCAAGAGACGTTTTCCGCTTGTGGATGCGCCGGTGGTGCAATACAGGTAAACTGTGCGGGCATACGCGGCGAGACCTTGTCTGCTGCTTTTCTTAACAGGAATTTCCACACAGCATGCGAGAAATCTGGGCAGTCGTTACTCGGCACCTGATCACGGGGTTGCTGTTTTTTCTTCCACGTTCACAGCGGCTCGCCATCGAGCGGCGCCTGCGTGGCAAGGAAGAATATCGCAAGCTGCAGCTGGCTGACTGGGTTCTCATGTCATGGGGTAAAAGCGGCCGCACCTGGTTCAGGGTCACGCTGTCGCGGTTTTATCAGCTGAAGTATGGTTTGCCCATGCGCCATCTGCTCGAGTTTGATAACCTCCATAAGAAGAACCCGGCGATTCCCAGAGTCCTGTTCAGCCACAATAACTACATGCGGGCTTATCTCGAAGACTGGGATACCCTCAATCACTTTCGCGGTAAAAAAGTCGTTATGCTGGTACGTGACCCGCGCGATGTGGCGGTATCACAGTTTTTCCAGTGGAAATACCGTATGCGACCGCACAAGATGCTGCTCAATCAGTACCCGGCTCAAGGTGAAGCGGTGACCACTTACGAGTTCGTCACCAATCCGGCCTGTGGCGTCCCCAGGATAATCGATTTTTTCAACGGCTGGGCGAAGGCGTTGCCTGAACTCAAGGACGTCCTCATCATCCGTTATGAAGACATGCGCGTAGATCCGCTGGGCGTCATGCAGCAGGTGCTCGATTATGTCGCTACGCCCGGCACCAGGGAGCAGATTGAGCAGGCCGTTGAGTTTGCCTCTTATGACAATATGAAAAAGCTGGAACAGAAACGCGTTTTCTGGGGTAGTGGTGCGCGGGTCAAAGCGGGTGATCCCAAGAACCCAAACTCGTTCAAAGTGCGCCGTGGCAAGGTTGGTGGTTACCGCGACTACTTCGACGACGAGCAGGTCGCGTTCCTCGATAAACTGGTGGATGAGGGGCTTGATCCGGTGTTCGGCTACCAGGCGGGGCACAACAGTAACGATGAGCGTGCAGGTGTTGCCGGGTCTTGAGAGGATGCCGGATTGAGCGCTTCCCCGGAGACGAGCAGTCAGCAGGATTTTGTATCCCGTGCGCTGGAAGCAGCGGTTCGCATCGGGCTGGTATTTCTGCTGCTCGCCTGGTGTTTCGAGATTGTCCGGCCGTTTATTACCCCGATCGTCTGGGGCGCCATTATTGCCGTTGCCGCTTATCCGGGTTACAGGTGGTTGCAGGCCAGCTTGGGCGGGCGCCGCAAGCTGGCGGCGGCCCTGTTTACGCTGCTGATGCTCGTGGTGGTGATAGCGCCGACGGTGATGCTCAGCGGAACCTTGATCGAGACTGTAAAACCACTGGCAGTGGAACTGAGTGAGGGAAGCCTGACCATTCCACCACCGCCGGAAACCATCAATAGCTGGCCGGTGATCGGCGATAGTCTGTATGGCTTCTGGACACTGGCTTCGCAAAATATCCAGGCAGCGCTGCAGAAGATCGGGCCCGAAATCAAGGCTGTCGGTGCCTGGCTGTTGACCACGGCGGCGGGGGCCGGGTTCGGTATTCTGCCGTTCGTGTTCGCGATTATCATCGCTGGCGTGCTCATGCAGCAGGCCAGTGGCGCCAACCGAACCGCGCAGGCCAATATCCGAACGGCTTGCCGGTGAGCAACATACCGATCTTGTCGATCTGGCGGAGAAAACCGTGCGCAGTGTCGCCTCGGGGATACTCGGCGTGGCGCTCATCCAGTCACTGCTGGCAGGGCTCGGTTTTATGGTGGCCGGAGTGCCCGCGGCCGGTTTCTGGGCGCTGCTTTGTCTGCTGTTGAGTGTGGCCCAGCTAGGCATCTTCCTGATACTGATCCCGGTTGTCATCTACCTGTTCAACACGGCCGATATATTCACCGCGGTCGGCTTTCTGATCTGGAGTATCCCGGTCGGACTGATCGACAACATTCTCAAACCGATTCTTCTGGCGCGTGGCGTCAAGACGCCGATGGTGATTATTTTCATGGGGGCAATCGGTGGCTTTCTGGCCTCGGGCATTATCGGCCTGTTCGTCGGTGCGGTCGTACTCTCGCTGAGTTATGAGGTGTTCCTGTTGTGGCTGGGCCAGGGGTCGCATAAAGCGCGGCCCGCTTCTGAGTCGCCGGCTGTTGGAGGCGCGCATAGCGAATAGCATAGTCCAAACTGTGTTCTGTCGTTGGTCTGCTGGTTTTCCCTGACACCTTATTCAGTTTTATGTGCCGCTGCCAGCTCGTGGTAAAGCGCGGCGTACCTGTCCAGGCTGCGCTCGATGTTCATGTTCTCCCTGATCCACTGATACCCCTGTGTGGCAAACTGTGAACGCTGTGCCGGGTTTTCCAGCAGCAAACGCAACGCCGATGCCAGGTCTGTGACATTGCGATCGCACAGCAGGAAATGTGTTCCCGGGGTTCCCAGATCACGGGACAAGCCTTTGAACGGTGTCACGATTACGGCCACCCGTGATGCCATTGCCTCGAGTACCGAATTGGGCATGCCCTCGCGTTCCGAGGGCAGCACAAAGATATCGGATGCGCGTTGATACTCCTCGACGTTGTTACACAGCCCGGTGAAATGCACGCGTTCGGGGGCACCTGAGGTACTGACGCTTTTTTTCAACTGGTTTCTGAAGCTCTTAAGACCCGGTTGTTCAAGATCCTTTCGCGGTCCCACCAGTACCAGGTGGACATGGGGAAACTCCGCGGCAAGCTGTGCCCAGGCTTCGAGCAGCAGGTGGCTGCCTTTACGTGGCATGATGCCGCCCACGGTAGTGATCATGATGTCGCTGGCAGCAATGCCCAGCGCGTCCCGAATGTTTTGTTTCTGCTGTTGCTCGTCGGCGGGATAAAAGCGCTGCAGGTTTACACCGTTGGGGATGATCTCGACGCGTGTCGTAATACCCGCGTGTCTGACAAAATCCATTAAAGGTTCATTGTTGGTGACGATACAGTCCAGCAGGTTGAAGAGTTTTCTCTGAGCCCGCTGTGACTGGGACCATTTGAACCAGCTTTTTTTACTCGGTTTCGGCGGTGCAACGGTAACGGCATACAGCAGAGGAATGCCCATTTTACGCAGTTGCAGGAGCAGGGGGATTGATCTCGGTTTGAGCGGTCCGATCATCTGCAGGACATCGGGGCGGTACTCGGGGTGCTTGCAGCACTCCAGCAGTTTATCGTTGTAGATCCGTGTGCGTTGTTTTCCTTTGCTGTCCGGCAGGCGTACGCGATGGACCGGTGTGCCGGCAACCTGCGCCACCGGCATGAATTCGCCGGTCGGATACTGATCCCAGTGCAGGGCTTCTTCAGCCGACGTCATTTCTTTCGCATGCGGCGTGCCCGTGTAGACCCGGACGTCGAGATGACGCTCGCGTAATCCAGGCAAATAGCCCATGAAACGCAGTTGGGAGCCGCCGTAAGTCGGATAAAAAACCGGGGACGCCAGGCAAAGGCGATGCTGTGGCGAAGCACTCATTGAGGGCGGGGACGGATGACCGGTTTCGGATGGATGGTGTCAGGAGCCCTGTGTCATGCGTAACAGGCGTTTGCCTGTGTGGGTTCCGAGACGTGCCAGCTGTTGGGCATACCAGGCAATCCGGTTGGCTTTGACCCAGTTGATCTGCACCATACGGCGTTCGCCATCGAAGCGTTTATAGCCATGGAAGGATTTGTTGCTGCGCCGGAAAGCCAGCATGGTTCCACCGATGGGCGTGACTTCGGCGGCATAGTCTTCGATATCATGTTTGGAGCGCAGAAACCGCAGTTTGCCGCCTTCCTGCGTCCACTCCGGGTTGAAGTAAATCAGCACCGTAATGACCTTGCTCCAGTGATCTGTGTGGATGTTGCCGTCGCTCATTTCCGAATACTTGCGAACGGTAATGGTTTTTTCGGCGCCATCCAGGCTGACACCGAACTTGCGCTCGACGACGGCTTTGAATGCCGGGCTGTCGACTTCATCCAGCAGTTGACGGAAGCAGGGACCGTAGCTGAGTTCTTCGGGTTTGAAATTGGCGGGCAGGTCTATCTCGGGATAGTCCCGGTTGACTTCTGCAAGCACCTCTGCGTCCATGACGCCTGTCGCGACCACGAAATCGAATGGGTCATGTTCGAGTGGGGTGTTTTCAAATGCGTCAAGATTCAGAATCGCCATGTTGTCTGTCCTGAGATGGGGATTAACATCCCGGCTGGTCCAAATTAGTGCGTATTATCCCATAGAAAGGCGCGCAGCCACATAGCTGATACTGTGTGCAGGGTGTGAAACATGTGACCATGGTGTCAGCGTTTCACCATCGCCTGAATGCGCTGGATCACAGCACCGACATCATCGGGATATTGTCCTGACGGGGGGCGGGATTCCTGCCCAAACCAGGTAGCCAGTTTCAGGTCGACCAGTTTCTGGTGAAAGCCGGGATAGTGGCGGGTGTGGCGGATGAAACGCGAGTGGTACACCAGGCGCGCGAGCTGCGCGCGCAGCCTGTCCTTTGAGTGACCATGACCGGGATTGAACAGCCAGCGCGCCAGTGAACGCCGCAACTGGTCCAGGGTGCCGATAACGCCGCAGGGCAGGGGCAGTATTTCAAGTGGTTTGCCCAGGCGTGTTACCTCGACCATCATTGAAATGCTGTCACCGGTGACGATGAAACGGTCGGCCAGACCCAGCAGGCCCAGGTAGGGATTGTCGCCGGCGTCTACCTGCCATGCAAACAGCCTTGCCTGCGCGGGCAGGCCGGTTTCCAGCCTGGCGACAACCGCCGCCGGTGTGCGGCGGCTGGTGGTAATGTAAGGTGTTCCACCCTGGTGGCAGATCCGCTTGGCCGCTTCAATCAGCTTGCCGGTCACCGAGTGGTTATAGACAAAGGGATTGGTCGGTCCGCCGACCATAATGGCCACCAGTGGACGAGGCAACCCGGCAAACTTCTCTGTCCAGTCCGCTGCCGCCTGTAGCACCGCCGTTTCGTCAATCTGCATCAGCGGCATCGAAATGCGCAGTACGTTGGCGTAGGGGGGCAGCAGGATTTCGGTACTGATAACGATGAGGTCGAAGCGTTCCATCATGCCCGACGGTTTGCCCACCAGCACGATCCTGGTATGCCCACCGGACTTTTCCTGCACCCATAACGCCACATTGGCCGGACTGCGGCCGACGGTAATGATCAGGTCCGGCCACGGGGGTTCGAGCGTTGCGCTGAGCTCACGGTCGATATGGTAGAGCGTCGGCCCAACCCTGGCCTTGCCGAACACGAAGGGTTCGAGGACCTTGATACGCTTGAGTTCGCAATGCCAGCCGAGCGATGTTTCCAGCGCTTCGGCGATGGTTTCCACCTGACCGTTGTCGCCCTTTTTATCGCCGAGCAACAGCCAGATGCTGGGCTGTTGCTCAGACAGCGACACTGTCGGATTGCGAGGAATTCGGGGTGAAGTCGTTATAACCGAGTGTCGGCGACAGATTTTCGATCACCAGCTGTTCGAGTTCATCGGCCTGCCCGGGTGTGAAGTAATCCCGGTAGCCGCCGACTTTGGCACGGCGTACCTTGAAACTTTCGGGATCTTTCGGGTTGCGCAGTGTGAGCCCGCCGGAACGGAAGAAGCCTTCGCTTTCCAGCTTGCGCAGATTGTCAAAGGAACCAAAATCGACGGCCGCCTGGATTTCCTCGTCGCTGAAGCTGTCGCCCATCAGCGCAGTGATCTGCTTTAATACGGAGCCGGGGTCGGCGCGTAAGGCTTCGTAGCTGGTGAGCAAGGTCCTGTCCAGTAGCGCGAGGTTGCGTTCCCAGTAGTTCAGAAACTCGACCAGCGAGGGCAGACCAATGTCGCTGTGACGCACGAAATCCCACATCTCGATGTTGTGCCGGTCGATGGGGTGATCGACGGCGGCGTTGATCAGTTCCTGCTTGTGGGCGGACTGGCGTTTGGTGAACTGGAAATACCAGGACACGGCGATATCGAGGGGATTGCGCGCCAGCAGCACCACCGGTTTGTGTTTCAGCTCCGAGTCCGGCGCCTGCGGAGTGAGCTGGTCGCCCACTGCACGCTCGTAGCTGTACCAGCCGTTGGTGGCGGCAAAGCGCGGGATGGCCGGGTTTCGGTCTGCGAGCGCCGGGTACTTGGCAAAATCCTCGGGTGCAATGCTGTGGCGGATGCCGTACAGGCGGGTCAGCATGACCTTGAGCCAGGTATTGCCGCTCTTCGGATGAGCAATAATCAATAACTGGGAGCGGCGGGCGATATCGACTTCGAGCCTGCCCAGAAGACGTCTTCGCAAAGGTACACGCAGCGGCCTTGGCAATATCGCCGAGGGTCCGATAATCAATGCCTTTTTCGCATTGTCGCTGAGGAGTGTCATGCCAGCTTGAACCTGCATCTGAGAAAAACGCATTATAACTGCTTTTCAGTGGATAACACCGGGCGGGTTTGCGCTTGTCCGCGGCGGTTACTTCGCCTGGGTCGGAGGTGGTTGTCGATCTTTCGGCCAGCGGCGCTTTGTACACATCCATTCCTGCGGCTGTTCACGTATCCAGGATTCGAATAAGGCATTGATCTTTGCCGTTATTTGCAGCTCTTTGCTGTGTCTGTCCGCGGTTTCGTCATCCGGCTTTACCGGGTCGTGGATGATGGCACGGAATCGCGCACCTTTGAGCCGCTGAATCTGTACCGGGATCAGCTCGCAGTCAAAACGCAGCGCCAGCTGGGCGGGGGTGATCGATGTCAGCATGTCGCGCCCGAAAAAAGGCACGGGTTCGCCGCTATCGACCCTCTGATCCACGATCAACCCGATCGAAGTGCCCTGTTTCAGGCAGCGCATGAGTTGCCGGCCGGCTCCGTCGCGTTCCAACAGCCCGCAGCCGAGAGCCTGGCGGGCTCGGAACAGCATCCGGTCCAGGTGCGGATTCTGCAGGCGCGTATAGACTACGCTCAGCGGAATGCCGAGGTGTACCAGAACGCCGGCCGCGAGTTCCCAGTTCGCCAGGTGTGCGGAGACGAACACCGCGGGTTTGCCGCTATTGCGGAAGACCTCCGCATCACCCTTCATAACAATTTCCAGGCGTTGCTCCGCTTGGCGATGGCAAATGGTGCCCAGGTGCGGGTACTCCGCGAGTATCGAACCCAGGTTACCCCACAGATCGCGAACCAGGTCATCGATGTCCGCGGCATCTTTATCGGGAAAGGCAATGTGCAGGTTACGACGGATGTGGCGGGTCTTGTCCAGGCGCGGACCCAGTCCGCGCATCAGCCTGCGCCCGGTGTTGGAGGCCAGGTCAGGTGGGAGCAGCCGGCTAAGGCCGCCGATCAGTCCGACCAGCCCGCTTTCGACAACCCACAGCAGCCGCAACAGACGAGGCGAGTGATCTGCGTGCTTGTCGCCTAAGAAGAGCTTTGCCACAACTGATTAACCTTTGCTGGTTGGTTATCTATCGGTTAGCGTATTTCGCAGCCGCCTATTGTGCGATAGGCGCCCGCCCATGGCCAGACTGTTGTTGTGGATTAAAGCACCGCCTTGGTAAATCGAGCGCCGGGGTTTAGAATCTGCGCATCGGTGATAAAGAGGGTACGGGCGTGGAGCACTGTGTATTTATTCAAGCCAATGACAAACAGTATGTCGGCGCACTGATCGCCGAGTATGCGCTGCGTCGCAACTCCGCGCACAACGACAAATTCGATATCCGCATCATGAATTACGATGATTTCCCCTTCCTGCGTGCACGGGAAGGGGAAAAGTACCTGCGTGATGGCGGTAAACGCGAGTGGGTCAGGGACGATTTGCAGTCGTTCACGCCCACCCGCTTTCTGCCCCCCGAATTGATGGCTTATCAGGGCCGCGCCGTGGTCATCGATCCGGATGTGTTTGCCCGCGCGGATATCTGGGAGCTGCTGTCGCGCGATATGATGGGCAAGGCCATTCTGTGCCGGCCGAAGTCCGGTTCCAAGGGCAAACGCGGGTGTCTGGCCACCAGTGTCATGCTATTGGATAACGCAAAACTCGGGCACTGGCAGGTCGAGCAACAGTTCAACGATATGTTTGCCTTCAAGCGTGATTACATGAACTGGGTGTGTCTGAAGTATGAAGATCCGGACACCATCGGTTTTTTCGAACCGGAGTGGAATGATTTTGACCATCTCACTGAAAAGACCCGCATGCTGCATACCACCAAGCGCAAGCACCAACCCTGGAAGACCGGCCTTCCCGTGGACTATCGTGCCGCCGATACCTTCCGCCTGTTCCCGCCCAAGCACTGGATACGCCGCGCACGGCGTGCGCTGTTCGGCGACTATGGTTTTGCCGGTTCCTATAAGCAACACCCGGATATGAACCAGGAGCATTTTTTCTTCGGCCTGTTACAGGAGTGTCTGGACAAGGGGGTTATCAGCGAAACCATGCTGCGCGAGGAAATGGCGAAAAATCATATCCGCCATGACGCATTCGAGGTGCTGCAGCGCACGCCGCCGCTGGCAGCGTGACCCCGACAGTGACCCAATGCCCGTTTCAGGATCCTGACGCCCTGGATTGTACCCCAGCCGTGTTGTCCACGGTCTGTTGTTCCGTGGTATACGCAAAAAACGGCGCCAGGTTTTTGGCGACATAGGCATCGATTTCTGCCACCTGCTGATCGTCGAAATAATCCCTGTAACCCCCCACCTTGGCGCGCCGGACCTTGTAGCTGTTGGGGTTCGAACGGTCCTTGGGGACCATGCGTCCGCCACTCAGCCAGAAGGTTCTTTTTTCTTCCATTTTCTTCATGTTGTCGTATGCAGAGAACTCAACCGCCGCGCGGATGTGTGCGTCGTTTGCCGGAGCACCCATGAACCCGACCAGTTTTTCGAGTGTCTCGACAGGATTTTTCTTCAGATCCTCGTAACGTAACAGAAAGAAATCGTCCATGTGCGCGGCTTCCTGTGCCCACAGGTTCAGGAAACCGATAACCCACTTCAGGCCGGTATCGGATGTCATGACAAAATCGAACAGCGAGATGTCAGAATTTTCTTCGGGGTATTTATTGATGGCGCGCTTGCTCGATTTCAGGCGGTACTTCCACTGGAAGAACTGGGACACCGCAACGTCTCTGGGATCTCGGGCGAGCAGGACCACCTTCTTGTTATAGAAATCGACTTTGGAATCCGTGTGGCCGGTGTAGTTGCCGATGTAGTTGTCGTGGGTGAAGAACATGCGCGGGATGGCGTTGTTCATGCTGTGGAAATTATCGAAGCCGATCAGAGCACGTTTGGGAAGACCGTATATCTGCTGGTAGAGGCCTGACAGCATGACACGCAACCAGGTGCGGCCACTTTTACCGAAAGACACGAAGACGATATCCGCGAGTTGCAGTTTGCGGTACTGTTCCCGCCCGCGCAGTTTGCGTTCCGCCGCGAGCTTGCGGTCTTCCGGGTAAAAAACCATCAGTGTTCTGAGGGTCTGGCGGGTGAATTTCTTCCACCCTGTCTGCAACGCCTGGTTTCCGGAATGGAATAGGTATGACATGGTAAAACCGAATAAAAGTACCGCGTGAGACTACGCGTACGTGGCGGTGAATTCAAGTCCTGATGACGGTTTTCCGCCGCACCGCTGCGGAAAGGTTGCAGTGACGCTCACGTTACCGGGGGGCATGGGAGATTTGCAGCCATTCTGCATAACGGTCTGTGCCCTAGCTATCGCATGGTTTTTTTTATGGGCCCAGAAGCATAACTTAACCTGTTGATTTGATATAAAAAACTTTCATCCGCTTTGCTTGACACTTTTCAGTCAACTGGCCTAGACTGCGCATCTCTTCACGATCGCGTCAGACAAAACAATCTGCCTGTAATCAGGCACGTCGAGGGTGGCATGCTGGAAAATTATCTACCGGTTCTGATCTTTATTGCCATCGGCATTGGAACAGGGTTGGTGATGACCTTGCTGGGCTTTCTACTGGGGACGCGAAAACCGGACAGCGAAAAACTCTCACCTTACGAATGCGGCTTCGAGGCGTTCGAGGATACGCGCATGCGTTTCGACGTGCGTTACTATCTGGTGGCAATACTTTTCATAATCTTTGATCTGGAAATTGCCTTCCTGTTCCCCTGGGCGGTCGTGCTCGACGAAATCGGCTGGTTCGGATACATCGCCATGATGATATTCCTCGGCATCCTGGTAATAGGCTTCATCTACGAATGGAAGAAGGGAGCGTTAGAGTGGGAGTAGCGGCACGAGCAGGGAGCAGGGGCCCCACGCAGTGGGGATGCGAGCGTCCGCGAGTGGCGCTGGGATTACGATCAGATGAGGCTGGATCACGCTCCGGGACAAGTAGTAATCGGGCACGAGCAGGGAGCAGGGGCCCCACGCAGTGGGGATGCGAGCGTCCGCGAGTGGCGCTGGGATTACGTGTCGCAGGAGTTTGTCGCTGATGGGTATCGAAGGCGTCCTGGAAGAAGGGTTCATCACCACGTCCGCGGACAAGTTGATCAACTGGGCGCGCACCGGTTCGATGTGGCCCATGACCTTTGGTCTGGCTTGCTGCGCGGTTGAAATGATGCAGGCAGGCGCCTCGCGTTACGACCTGGATCGGTTTGGCGTGGTATTTCGTCCCAGCCCGCGTCAGTCTGATGTGATGATTGTGGCAGGCACCCTGTGCAACAAAATGGCGCCGGCGCTGCGCAAAGTTTATGACCAGATGTCCGAACCGCGCTGGGTGATTTCCATGGGTTCCTGTGCCAATGGGGGGGGTTATTACCACTATTCCTATTCGGTGGTGCGTGGTTGCGATCGTATTGTCCCGGTGGATATCTATGTGCCGGGTTGCCCGCCAACTGCCGAGGCGCTGTTGTATGGAATATTGCAACTGCAGAACAAAATACACCGTACCAATACCATCGCCCGATAAATAGAGAGTGCAATGCAGGTAAAGGATCTTCTCAGCCGCTTACAGGAACGCTTTGGCGATACTCTGCTGGACGCCAGGCTGGTCACCAACGAGGTGACGGTTGAAATTGCGCCGCAGGATGTGCTGGACACCTTTACCGCGCTGCGCGATGAGTCCGAATTCAGCTTTGATCAGCTGATCGATGTCTGTGGCGTGGACTACCTGGCCTACGGCAAGGACGAATGGGAGACTGAGGAATCCAGTGCCACCGGTTTCAGTCGCGGTGTCGACGTCAACAGTGCCGCCCGTTTGCCGGTCCTGCACGAAGAACTGTCGCTGGAGACCACGCAAAGCGGGCGTCGTTTTGCAGCTGTGTATCACCTGTTGTCGGTCGCCGCTAATCAGCGCCTGCGTATCAAGGTTTATGCCGCGGACGATCAGTTGCCCATTATTCCGTCGGTGATTGAACTCTGGAGCGGCGCCAACTGGTTTGAGCGCGAGGCCTTCGACCTGTATGGCATCCTGTTCGAGGGGCATCCGGATCTTCGCCGGATTCTCACTGACTATGGTTTTATCGGTCATCCATTCCGCAAGGATTTCCCTTTGACGGGTAATGTGGAAGTAAAGTATGACCCGGAAAAGCAGCGCGTCGTGTATCAGCCGGTCAGCATCGAACCGCGTGTGCTGGTACCGCGCGTAATACGTGCTGAAGGCGGTATGAAGGACCTTGCCGCAGAAACGGATCAGCCGGAACAGCGGACGCAAGACTGAATCAATCCTACAATCTACCAGGCGCACAAGATCGCAATGGGCAGGAAGGAAAGCCGATTAACATGAAAGAGATTATTCCACAAGGTTTCATCTTTGCGCTCCTCTTGACCCCTGTGGTTGATCTTTGCAAGCACAGGGCCAGGCACGGTTAATGACATGCCGGAAATACGTAACTACACATTAAACTTCGGTCCCCAGCACCCAGCGGCGCACGGTGTGCTGCGCATGGTGCTGGAGTTGGATGGCGAAACTGTGCAAAGAGCCGATCCGCATATCGGTCTGTTGCATCGTGCCACCGAAAAGCTAGTTGAAAGCAAGCCCTACAACCAGAGCATCGGTTACATGGACCGGCTCGATTATGTCTCCATGATGTGCAACGAACACGGTTACGTCATGGCCATCGAGAAACTGCTGGGTGTCGAGGTGCCGCTTCGTGCCCAATACATCCGTGTGATGTTCGATGAGATCACCCGTATTCTGAATCACCTGTTGTGGCTGGGAGCTCACGGGCTCGATATCGGCGCGATGACGATATTCCTGTATACCTTCCGTGAGCGCGAAGACCTCATGGATGTCTACGAGGCGGTTTCCGGTGCACGCCTGCACGCGACTTATTACCGCCCGGGCGGCGTCTATCGCGATCTGCCGGAGCGCATGCCCCAATACCAGGTCTCCAAGTGGCACGCCCAGAAAGACGTGGATCGACTGAATACGAACCGTCAGGGTTCCGTGCTGGATTTCATTGAGGATTTCAGCGAACGCTTCCCGGCCTGCGTCGATGAATACGAAACACTGCTGACCGACAACCGTATCTGGAAGCAGCGCACCGTAGGTATCGGTGTGGTAACGCCTGAGCGAGCCAAACAACTCGGCTTGACGGGCCCCATGCTGCGTGGTTCCGGTATTGCCTGGGATCTGCGCAAGAAACAGCCCTACGAGGTCTATGACAAGCTGGATTTTGATATCCCGGTTGGCGTAAACGGTGATAGCTATGACCGTTACCTGGTACGCATTGAAGAAATGCGCCAGTCCAACCGCATTATCAAACAGTGTGTCGACTGGCTGCGCAGGAATTCCGGGCCGGTGATGGTGGGCGACACCAAGGTGGCACCGCCGGCGCGTGAAGAAATGAAAGCCGACATGGAAGCGCTGATCCATCACTTCAAACTGTTTACCGAAGGTTACTGTGTACCGGAAGGCGAAGTGTATAGTGCACTGGAACACCCCAAGGGCGAATTCGGTGTCTACCTGATTTCCGACGGTGCCAATAAACCGTATCGTGTAAAGATTCGTGCCCCGGGTTTTGCGCATATGGCGGCCATGGATGAAATGGCACGCGGTCACATGCTGGCCGATGTGGTGACCATCATCGGCACAATGGACATCGTGTTTGGTGAGGTTGACCGTTGATAGCGGGCACAGTGGTGAACTTGACAGAGTGCAAAAGATGACAGCGGCTGAACAGAAAACAGAGCAGTACGAAATGCCCGCCGGGATCAGGGCCGAAATCGATCACTGGCTGAGCAAGTATCCGGCTGACCAGAAACAGTCGGCGGTATTGTCTGCACTGCACGCGATTCAGCAGCTGGAAGGCTATGTGACGGTGTCGCAGATGAACGCGGTTGCCGCCTATCTGGATATGCCGCCGGTATCGGTTTACGAGGTGTCGTCGTTCTATTCGATGATCGAGACTCAAGCGGTAGGCCGCAACACCGTGGCATTCTGCAATAATATTTCCTGCATGTTGTGCGGTGCCGATGAACTTGTCGAGCACGTGGAAAGCAAACTGGGCATCAAGCTGGGCGAAAGCACGCCGGATGGCCGCATTTATCTCAAGGCCGAAGAGGAATGCCTGGCGGCGTGCGTAGGTGCACCCATGATGGCGGTAAACGGCCACTATCACGAGAATCTGACCATCGAAAAAGTGGATCAGATTCTTGACGGTCTGGAGTAAGGCATGACAAACCAGGTCTGTTTTACAACGCTGCAATTCGATAAACCCTGGACGCTTGAGAACTATCTCAAGATCGGCGGGTATGACGCCTGGAAAAAAATCCTCGCGGAGAAGACCTCACCTGATGACATCATCGCGGAAGTCAAGGCTTCCGCTTTGCGTGGGCGCGGCGGTGCCGGCTTTCCGACCGGTCTGAAGTGGAGTTTCATGCCGCGCACGGCACCGGGTCAGAAGTACATTGTCTGTAATTCGGATGAATCCGAACCGGGTACCTGCAAGGATCGCGATATTATCCGTTACAATCCGCACGCGCTGATCGAAGGCATGGCAATCGCCGGTTATTCCATGGGCGCAACGGTGGGTTACAACTACATGCGTGGCGAGTTTCATCACGAGCCTTACGAGCGTTTTGAACAGGCGTTGCAGGAAGCCTATAAGGCCGGTCTGCTGGGCAGGAATCTGCAGGGCTCGGGTATCGATTTCGATCTATACAGTCACCTCGGTGCGGGCGCGTATATCTGCGGTGAGGAAACCGCCTTGTTGAACTCGCTGGAGGGGAAAAAGGGTCAGCCGCGCTTCAAACCACCATTCCCCGCCAACTTCGGTTTATACGGCAAGCCGACCACCATTAATAACACCGAAAGCCTGGCATCGGTCCCCTCCATACTGCGTAATGGCGGTGAGTGGTTCCTGAACCTCGGCAGGCCCAACAACGGCGGTGAGAAAATCTGGTGTGTTTCCGGTCATGTCAACAAGCCGGGTAACTATGAAATACCGCTCGGTGCACCTTTCAGGGACCTGCTGGAACTGGCCGGCGGCGTTCGTGACGGTCACCAGCTCAAGGCGGTGATTCCCGGCGGTTGTTCCATGCCGGTGATGCCCGCTGATGTGATCATGGAAACCGACCTGGATTATGATTCTCTGTCCAAGGCAGGTTCTGCGCTTGGTTCGGCGGGTATGATCGTCATGGACGATTCCACCTGCATGGTGAAGGCGCTGATGCGCATTTCACGGTTCTATTATGCCGAATCCTGCGGCCAGTGTACGCCTTGCCGCGAAGGTTGTGGCTGGATGTACCGCGTAATCAAACGCATCGAAGAAGGGCGGGGCAGCATGGAAGACATCGATCTGCTGGAAAGTGCAGCCGGCCAGATCGAAGGTCACACCATCTGCGCCTTCGGCGATGCTGCCGCCTGGCCGGTGCAGAGTTTCGTCAAGCACTTCCGTCACGAGTTCGAGTACCACGTCACTCACAGGAACTGCATGCCCGGTACCAGCAGCCACTGCGCCACTGGATCGGAGGGGGCCGCGGCATGAGTGCCAAAGCGGATACCGTAGCCGATGATATGCTGACCGTCGAAATTGACGGCAGCGAGTATCGGGCGCGCAAGGGGTCGATGATCATCGAAGTGACCGATGAGAACGGTATTACTGTACCGCGTTTCTGCTATCACAAGAAGTTGCCGGTCGCCGCCAACTGCCGCATGTGCATGGTGGAAGTGGAAAAAGCCCCCAAGCCACTGCCCGCCTGCGCGACGCCGGTGATGGATGGCATGAAGATCAGCACCCGTTCCGACTATGCAAAAAATGCGCAGCGTGCGGTGATGGAGTTCCTGCTCATCAATCACCCCCTGGATTGCCCGATCTGCGACCAGGGCGGTGAATGTGAGTTACAGGACGTGGCGCTGGAATACGGCCGTGGTGTTTCGCGCTTCAGCGAAAAGAAACGAGTGGTCAGGGACAAGGATTTCGGCGCCCTGATTGCTTCCGATATGACGCGTTGTATTCATTGCACGCGTTGTGTCCGCTTCCTGCAGCACGTTGCCGGTTACAAGGAAATGGGCGGCATGGGCCGTGGTGAAAATGTCGAGATCGGTACCTACATCCAGCACAACATTGAATCCGAATTGTCCGGTAACATCATCGATGTCTGTCCGGTCGGTGCCCTGACCTCCAAGCCGTTCCGTTTCACCGCGCGTGCCTGGGAAATGGAACAGGCTGCCTCAATAGCGCCGCATGATTGTGTCGGTTCCAACCTGTTTCTGCATACGCGCCGGGGCAGGCTGATGCGTGCTGTGCCCAGGGAAAACGAAGCCATCAATGAAGTCTGGTTGTCGGACCGTGACCGTTTCGCCTACGCGGGTGTGAACAGCACCGATCGCCTCGAACAACCGATGATCAAGAAAGTCAGCGGCTGGCAGGCGGTTGAGTGGGAAGAAGCCCTGCACGTCGTGGCGCAGGCCTTTCGTGACCGCGTCGAAAATCAGGGCGCTGATCAGTTGGGCATGCTGGTTTCTCCCAGCGCCACACTGGAAGAGCAGGTGCTGGTGAACCGGCTGGCCGAGGGTCTCGGCGTCAGCAATATCGATCATCGTCTGCGCCAGACCGATTTCGCCGGTGAGCAGGATCAGCCGCTGTACCCGTTCCTGGGACAGCGTATCGAGGATCTTGAAAACGTCGATGCGGCCCTGATCGTAGACGGTAACCCGCGCAAGGATCAGCCTATCATCGGCCACCGTTTGCGCAAAGCCGCCAAGGCGGGTGCCAGCGTGATGTTCATCAATTCCGTTGATTATGGCTACACCTTCGAGCCGGCACACAAGGCCATTGTGACGCCAGGCCGGCTGGTTCAGTCGCTGGCCGGAGTGGCAGCGGCACTGCTGCAGAGTCAGAAAGCCCGTGCGCCGCAAGCGCTGCAGGCGGTGATCGATCAGACCCTGCCGGATGCCACCGAACAGGCCATAGCGTCGACCCTGAGTGCCGCGGGGCAGGCCACGATACTTCTCGGCCTGGCGGCAGGGAGCCATCCGGCTTTTTCCACCTTGCGCGCCCTGGCGGTTCTGATCGCCGAGTTGAGCGGGGCGAAACTGGGTTTTCTGTCTGATGGTGCCAACAGCGCCGGGGCCTGCCTGGCCGGCGTCCTGCCGCACCGTACTGCCGCTGGTGAGCCGCGGGAAACCACGGGCCTGAATGCTGCACAGATGATCGACCAGCCACTGAAAAACTATCTGCTGCTGGGTATCGAACCCGAATTTGATTGTGCCAACGGCGCCGCGGCACTGGCCGCGATGCAGCAGGCCGAACTGGTCGTCGCTATGACACCTTATATGACGGAACGTATGCGCGACTACGCGGACGTGTTGCTGCCGATGAACTGTTTCTCCGAAACCTCGGGCAGCTATGTGAACTGCGAAGGCCGCTGGCAGAGTTTTGCCGCCGTATCGCGTGCGCCGGGCAACAGCCGGCCCGGCTGGAAGGTGTTGCGTGTACTGGGTAACCTGCTCGAACTGGACGGCTTCGAGCAAACCTCTTCGCAACAGGTTCGCGATGCGCTGAGCCAGCAGATTGGTGATGTCAGCGCGGATAACACACAAGCCGGCGAGTTTGTCGGTTACCTGGAAAGCGGCGGCGGTTTGCAGCGTATCGATTATCTGCCCATGTATGCCGTCGACAGCCTGGTACGCCGCGCCAGCGCGCTGCAGAAAACCCCCGATGGTGATGTTGCCAGTGTCTGCCTGAATCCCGCCGATGCCGCCAGACTGGGCCTGGCCGACGGTGACCGGGCGGTGGTGCTGCAGGGTGGCCGGGACGCAGACATGGATGTCGTTGTCATCGACACTATCGCGGAAGGCTCGGTGCTGGTAGCGCAGGCCAATGAAACAACCCTTGAACTCGGCGCACCGTTCGGTTCGGTACAGATTAAGAAGGCATCATGACTGAGACCACCTCACTCATCGACTGGATTATTACCGGCGGCATCATTCTGGCCAAGATTCTCATCATCGTCGTGCCGCTGATGCTCTGTGTTGCCTACCTGACGTATGCCGAGCGCAAGGTCATCGGTTATATGCAGCTGCGTATCGGTCCCAACCGGGTAGGCCCGCGCGGCTGGCTGCAGCCGATTGCGGACGCGGTCAAGCTGATGTTCAAGGAAGTGATCATCCCCGCCAAGTCCAATTATTATCTGTTTGTCATCGCTCCCACCCTGGCGATCGGGCCGGCGCTGGCGGCCTGGGCGGTTATTCCCTTTGATGACGGACTGGTGCTGGCCGATGTGGATGCCAGCCTGCTGTATATCCTGGCGCTGACGTCTGTCGGCGTATACGGTGTCATTATTGCCGGTTGGGCATCTAACTCGAAATATGCCTTCCTCAGCACCATGCGCAGCGCCGCGCAGATCGTGTCCTATGAGATTGCCATGGGATTTGCACTGGTCGGTGTGCTCATGGCCGCAGGCAGCATTAACCTCGGCGACATCGTGATGGCACAGCAGGGCAGTCTGTTGCACTGGTACTGGTTACCGCTGTTTCCCCTGTTCCTGATCTATTTTATCTCCGGTGTGGCCGAAACCAACCGCGCGCCGTTTGACGTGGCGGAAGGTGAATCGGAGATCGTGGCCGGTTTTCACGTGGAATATTCGGGCATGGCGTTTGCCGTGTTCTTCCTCGCTGAATATGCCAACATGATTCTGATCGCGACCCTGGCCGCGCTGATGTTCATGGGGGGCTGGCTTTCACCGTTTGAGGGCATTCCGCTGCTGGAACCGATGTTTGCCTGGGTGCCGGGCATGATCTGGCTGATCGCGAAAACGGCTTTGTTCCTCCTGTTTTACCTCTGGTTCCGTGCCACCTTCCCGCGTTACCGCTATGACCAGATCATGCGTCTGGGCTGGAAGGTGTTTATTCCACTGACCATTGTCTGGCTGGTGGTGGAAGGTGCTGCCGTCGTGGGTGGCCTCGGTCCCTGGTTCGATTGAGCGTAATACCATGCAAGCCATCAAGCACTATATAAAAAGTCTGTTGCTCTGGGAATTGCTCAAGGGCATGCAGGTGACCGGGAAACACCTGTTTTCAAAAAAAATCACCGTGCAGTACCCGGAAGAAAAAACGCCGCAGTCGACCCGCTTCCGTGGTCTGCACGCCTTGCGCCGTTATCCGAATGGGGAAGAGCGCTGCATTGCCTGCAAGTTGTGCGAGGCAGTCTGTCCGGCGCTGGCGATCACCATCGAGGCAGAACCCCGCGACGATGGCACGCGCCGTACCACGCGATATGACATCGACCTGTTTAAATGTATTTACTGTGGTTTCTGTGAGGAGTCCTGCCCGGTGGATTCCATAGTGGAAACACGTGTGTACGAGTATCACTTCGAAAACCGTGGTGAAAACATCATGACCAAGGAAAAGCTGCTGGCCATGGGTGACAAGTACGAAGAGCAGATTGCAGCCGACCGGGCCGCTGATGCCGCCTTCAGGTAACCAAGATGACGTTTGAGAAACTGGTTTTTTACATACTGGCAGCGATTCTGGTGTTTGCCGCCACGCGCGTCATTACCGTACGCAACCCGGTGCACGCCGCATTGCACCTGGTGCTGGCGTTCTTCACCTGTGCCGGGCTGTGGCTGTTACTGGAAGCGGAGTTCCTGGCCATTACACTGGTGCTGGTCTATGTGGGTGCCGTCATGGTGCTGTTCCTGTTCGTGGTGATGATGCTGGATATCAACACCGCGCCGCTCAGGGAAGGCTTTATCCGTTACCTGCCGGTGGGGTTGACGGTTGCAGCCCTGATGATTCTGGAAATGTACCTGGTGCTGCGCAGCAAGTATTTCGATGCCGAGAGTATGCCTGCCCCGGCACGGCGTGACGCGGACTACAGTAATACCCGCGAGCTGGGCAGTGTGCTTTACACCGAATACGTCTACGCATTCGAAATCGCCTCCGTCATTCTTGTGGTGGCGATAATTGCGGCGATAGCGCTGACGCTGCGCAAGCGGCCGGAAACCAAGATGCAGAACCCCGCCGAACAGGTCAAGGTGAAGCGTGAAGACCGTGTGCGACTGGTAAAAATGGAGGCGGAACCAAAGGACTGAATTCAGGTTCTTGGTCGAAACAGATATGGTGCTTGCTGATTTTCTGATTCTGGGTGCGGTGTTGTTCGGGCTGAGTGTGGCCGGGATTTTTATCAACCGCAAAAACGTGATCATTCTGCTGATGGCAATCGAACTGATGCTGCTTTCTGTCAACATGAACTTCATCGCGTTTTCGCATTTTCTCGGCGATATATCCGGCCAGGTGTTTGTGTTCTTTATCCTGACGGTGGCCGCGGCCGAGGCGGCAATCGGGCTGGCGATTCTGGTCGTGCTGTTCCGTAACCGCCAGACGATCAATGTCGACGATCTGGATGGATTGAAAGGATAACCGCTGTGGAGAATGTCTATCTCGCCATCGTTCTTGCCCCGCTGCTGGGCGCCATTCTGGCCGGCCTGTTCGGTAAGGTGATCGGGCGCAGCGGCGCCCACTGGGTGACCATACTCGGTGTGGCAACGTCGTTTGTGCTGTCGCTGGTGGTGTTCAAACATATCGTTATCGATGGTGCGCCGACCTTCAATGGCCCCGTCTATACCTGGATGGTCGCAGACGGGATCAACATGCAGATCGGCTTCCTGGTCGACAAGCTGACCACCCTGATGATACTGGTGGTGAGCTTTGTTTCCCTGATGGTGCATATCTATACCATCGGGTACATGAGTGATGACCCCGGTTATCAGCGTTTCTTCAGCTATATAGCGCTGTTTACCTTCTCCATGCTGATGCTGGTCATGTCGAATAACTTCCTGCAGCTGTTCTTTGGCTGGGAAGCGGTGGGCCTGGTGTCGTATCTGTTGATTGGTTTCTGGTACAAGCGCCCATCGGCAATTTTCGCCAACCTGAAGGCATTTCTGGTAAACCGTGTCGGTGACTTCGGTTTCCTGCTCGGTATCGCCGCCATCGTCATGTTTTTCAATACGCTGGACTATGCCGAGGTGTTTGCCGCCGCACCATCCATGGGCGGTGCCTCAATCGAGGTTTTTTCCGGTACGCCGTGGTCGGCGATGACGGTGATCTGTATCCTGTTGTTTATCGGTGCCATGGGTAAATCGGCCCAGGTGCCGTTGCACGTCTGGCTGCCCGATTCCATGGAAGGCCCGACGCCGATCTCCGCGCTGATCCACGCTGCCACCATGGTGACAGCCGGTATTTTCATGGTGGCGCGTATGTCACCGTTGTTCGAACTGTCGGAAACCGCGCTGAGTTTTGTGCTGGTGATCGGTTCCATTACTGCGCTGTTCATGGGTTTCCTTGGACTGGTGCAAAACGACATCAAGCGGGTGGTCGCCTATTCCACCTTGTCACAGCTGGGTTATATGACGGTCGCACTGGGTGCCTCGGCCTATGCTGCCGGTATTTTCCATCTCATGACCCACGCCTTTTTCAAGGCCCTGCTTTTTCTGGCCGCGGGCTCGGTGATTATCGCCATGCACCATGAGCAGGACATGCGCAAAATGGGCGGTTTGCGCAAGTACATGCCCATAACCTGGATTACCTCCCTGGTTGGTTCGCTGGCGCTGATCGGTACGCCGTTCTTCGCCGGTTTTTATTCCAAGGACACCATCATTGAAGCGGTACACCACTCGCAACTGCCCGGTGCCGGTATTGCTTACTGGGCGGTGCTGCTGGGTGTGTTCGTGACTGCGCTGTACAGTTTCCGTATGTACTTTATGGTGTTCCACGGAAAACCGCGCATGGACGACCACACCAGGGAGCATCTGCATGAGACCCCCTGGGTTGTTACCGTGCCGTTGATCCTGCTGGCGATCCCTTCTGTACTCGCCGGTTACCTGATTGACCCGGTGGTATTCGGGAACTACTTCGACGGT
>Ga0316198_10000315_pt1 | contig 24329 bp, 20 predicted proteins | sample OudBieAanoxic_MG_FD_204935 | JGI IMG/M metagenome (GOLD analysis project Ga0316198, IMG submission 204935) | Coastal sediment microbial communities from Oude Bieten Haven, Netherlands - site A anoxic | ecosystem: Environmental > Aquatic > Marine > Coastal > Sediment | place: Netherlands...
GTACGGCGTTAGGTGTGAGCTAATGGATTTTATGAATTCTAATTATACTATTGTCGTTCTTTCAAACATTGACGACAATGGAAAAACGGGTGCTTCAAAAGTAATAGATACTTTTAAAGAACTAATTGCTGGAAAGAAAAAAGAGTAATACGACAGCAATTCGAATTACTATATTAAATGAAAGTCTAAATAAGCAATATTTCACTACTATTAAAATTAAACAAATGAAACAATTAGAATCTGTTTGGGACGCAAAGCTATATGATGAGAAGCACTCTTTTGTTTATGATTATGGAAAATCACTAGTTGAGTTATTAAATCCAAAGGACGATGAATTGATTCTAGATTTAGGATGTGGAACTGGTCAACTTACTGCAAATTTAGCTGAACGAGCAAAAGAAGCTACTGGAATTGACCTGTCTCCCGAAATGATTGAAAACGCAATGGTTAACTATCCCTCCGTAGATTTTCAAATTCAAGATGCAGCCAATTTTCATTTTGACAAAAAGTTCGATTCAATATTTTCGAATGCAACTCTGCATTGGGTTACCAACTATAAGTCAGCAATCAGATGCATGTTTGCTAACCTTAAAAAAGGTGGTAAGATCGTCCTTGAATTTGGAGGAAAGGGTAATGTTCAATCTATTGTTGCAACATTACGCAAATCCTTGAGAAATAGAGGATATAAATGTCAATCTGAATTGCAGTTATGGTACTTCCCGTCTATAGGAGAATATTCATCGGAACTTGAATCTGTAGGATTCGAGGTGACTTTTGCCCAACTATATGAAAGACCTACGGAATTGGCAGATGAAGCAACTGGAATCAAGGATTGGATATCAATGTTCTGTAAACCCTTTTTTAAGGATGTCTTAGAAAATGACTGTGAAGAAATAAAATCTGAGGTTCAACAAAATTTAAAGCCACTATTGTTTCAAAATGGCAAATGGTATGCGGATTATAAAAGAATTAGGGTAATTGCTTTTAAATAGAGGTAGTTTATTCAACAACATAGTTCAAAAAAACGATTTTATGTCTAAAGCCCTTTTAGTTATTGACATGCAGAAAGGTTCTTTTACTGAAAGAACCCCTCGATTTGATGCCAAAGGTGTTATAGAGCGAATCAATGGCCTTTCTTCAGCGTTCAGGGAAAGGAATTTACCTGTATTTTTCATTCAACATGACGGAACTGGTACCGGAGAGTTTGAAATGAATACTTGGGAATGGGAATTATTGGATACTCTTGAAATTGAAGCAACCGATATTTTAGTTGACAAATATGCCAATGATGCTTTCTATAATTCAGCTCTTCAGACGAAGTTATCTGAGCTTGATATTACTCAATTGTTGATTACTGGCTGTGCTACGGATTTCTGTGTGGAGTCAACAATACAATCGGGATTGATCAAGGACTTCGATATATTGATAGTTTCAGATGGGCATACAACAGGTGAAAGACCAAAATTAACAGCAAAGCAAGTAATTGAACATTACAACTGGGTTTGGCAAAATATGATTCCCACAAAAGGCCGTTTGAAGGTGGAGAGTTTTAGCAGTATTATTAATAAGTTGGATTGACAAAGTTCAAATAAAGGATGATTTCAAGTGTAACTTCAAAGATTTTAGCGATATTTGAAATTAAATAAGTTCATATAATATTCAAGTACAATCCGGTGGGCAATTCGGTGTGTACTTCAAAAAATAAAATTATAACTTTTTGAATATCAAATAGATAGAAGATAAGTTTTGACCCCTCCGGGGTCACGAATAAGTAAAAATCCCAAACGGCAAATCAAGCTTGCTTGAATTTGTAAGTTTGGGGTTTTACTTTCAAGGCGGAGCCTTGTAGGGAACAACGCCAGTTAATCCCATATTGGTTTAATGCTTTATATAGGACATGATGAGCCTTAGTATGGCAAAATATGTTGAAAACATTGATAAATAATTATGGGGTAGCCAGTTTATTATCCAAACTTTCGATTCCTTGAAGTAAACTGTTTAAAGTATCTCTTCCCTCGTCTAATTGGTGCAATATTTGTTGTTTGGACCCTGAAAATTCTTCTTTTTGGTTGTTGAATAATTCCTGATAATAATCTATTCCATCATTTAAATTACTGGAAAAGGTCAACAAATACTTCCTTTGCTTTTCAGTCATTTCAACACTGGATTCTGCAATAAGGCCTTGAAGATAATCTAAATAAATATAGAGTTCTTTATTGAACATGTGGGGACGATCTTCCCTTGTTATCACGTTAGTCTTTCCATAAATATGGTCTATCATTTCATGCAGATCCATGGTTTTAGTATAATATGCCATATTGGGACCGGGACATACCGAAACGCCCTGGCCTTCAGTTGTTGTGTCAAGTCCGTATGTGAGCAGGGCAGAAGTTCCCAGACCAACACAGGTACAGGATTTTTCGATTATCTTATTGTAGTAGTATGTATAGTCCTCCTTAGAAAGTTCTTGTTCGTCCAACTCCTTTATTTTCAGATGCTGATATTGTCTGGACGCTGTACAGATTCCTGTATCCAAAAAATCTTTATTCATGGCCACAAATTTTTTCGGACACGGGCTTCCTGGCCTTCCCTTTTCAATTAATTTGGCTTTTTCCAAATCTTTGGTATTTCCCTTTAAACTGTGAAAGGGAATACCCAGGGGGGAAATATTACTGAGATATAAATCAGCTTCTTTGGCTGCGACCAATTTTTCAATGGTCGATTTGTCTACAGTTGTTGCTTCTGGTACTAAAAGAAATGGTGTTCCCCATCCAACAGAATCCACCTTATAATGATTTAAAATAAAGTTGTGTTCCTCTTTGGTTCCTACGCCACCTTGTGCCGTTATTTTTATTGGCAAAATCATTTTTGGAACAACCCGATTTTTTTGATCCAAAGCACTTGTCAAAATCTCGTAAACCGATTGGGTCAAGTTTTCTTTTTCTTCTTTAAATTGATTGAGGATAGGGCCCATAAGAAAACCATCCGTAGCGAAAGCATGTCCGCCACAATTAAGTCCGGATTCAATTCGATATTCTGATACCCACAACCCTTTTTTTGCCAGGAATTTACCCTGGATTAAAGCTGAACGGTAATCACTTACTTTAAGGACTATTTTCTTTTTGATAATTCCATTTTCATCGGGATAAAAATCTTCGAACTGTTCCATATAACTATACAATCTGGGATTCATTCCTGCAGAAAGGATAATGGAAGAATTTAAAACGCTGTTAGCGTAACCTCTTAATGCCGCATGCGCATCATTGTATTCGGCAGGTAACTTTATCTTTTTATGATAATTTTCTTTATCAACCTTAGTCATAATGTTAACATCAATACTTCCCATAGGGAGGTTTTCCACTACCCAGGTTTTGATTTCCTGTAAGTCAAAGGAGTCTTTGGTCAAATTCTTGAATTCTTGTTTCAAACGTGACGTATCCGGCAACATTGAAAAATATTTCTTGAGATCAGTAGCCGATTCCGTGGTAACATTTTTTAGCTCTTCGAATTTTTTTACACTTTCATCATAAATAAGATCAAGATAGGAAGTGATTCTTTTTGCTCTAAAATCGTCCATTTTTTCAGTTATCTCTGAATAGGGGCGTTCGAATTTTTCACAGTACATCTTCCTTAGTTTTTCGATAAGGATATCATCTACTAAAGAAATAACTGAGTCTATGCCAAATTGGGATACTTTTAAAGGGGTGTCTATGGTAAATCCTATTCCCATTACGGGAATATGAAATGAATGGGCATTTGTCATGTTAAGATTTAATTTATGACAAACGCGAATCAAAATTGAACATAATTTGCCATTACAAAAATCTAAATTAAAATGGTCTTAAAACATGATATTTGTCAGTTGGGCCTTTTAAATGGAGATTCGCTTGCTGAAATATTTTTAGCTTTGATAAATAAAAACAACACATCAAAATTGTTCTATTTTGCGGGCTAGGTAACAAAGTTGTAGGAGTTTACTGCCGGTAATCCAAAATAGATATTTATAAGTTAATTGAGTATTCGATTCTATAAGCTATTTAATTTTTATATTGGAAGAATGCCTCCGACAAAAAGGCAATACCTTTGTTCTTGTCAATTTCTGTGGCTGGTAGGATTGCTCCATTAAATCCATTTGCACCCCAGGAGCCCAAAGATAATGGCTTAAAATCTGAAGTATCCATACTCTCATGCCCTTTATACCCATTGATGTAAAAATAATGATAACTGCACACAGTATCCGGAATTGCAAGACCTAATCCAATTGCATCACCCGTCCTATCATTGAAAATTGCATAAGCCCCAGTGTCAAAGTGGTGTGGCCATATCCGAATTTCGGAGTTTAAGTTTTGGTCCTGTAAAAAAGTTTCCAGGACCATTTGAGCCAAAACCCGCAGTTTTAACAATTCGCGAAGTCTGGTAGCGTCCAAAAGTTTAAAGACAAAATTATCTTTTATTTGATAGGGAAAATCATAGTGAAAGGAATACGAGTACGCCACCTTAATAGACCCTTTCGCGGCCATTTTTTCTATCCAATTTAGAATTTCGGCATGGGTGGTGCCATCCAATCGCATTGAAGTGGACACACCATTTGAATTCCATTCTAAAGTAAATTTTTTATAGCTTACAGATAAGGTATCTCCGTTCTCATTTAAAGGCCTTGAATACATACTACTATTTTCGATGGAAAAACCTAGATTGCTATGGCTGTCATCATCCTTTTTCTCTATAAAACTTATTCCTGCGGCAGCCAGGTACTGTGCCAGCAGATACATCATTTTTTCCATTACCGGGTTATCTTTTATGTTCGGGGCTGTCAAATCCTGCCTTACATCCGGCAGCCCACTCATCGGGTTGGTTTCCATGTGCCGGGATACCTCCATTATCTTTCAGCATTCGAGCCAAGTGCAAACAATTCCAGACAAGGAAAGTTGTATTTCTATTGGTAAAGTCGTTCTCGGGGCCTCCTGAACCTTCGTCCCTGTAGGAAGGTCCTGGTCCAGCTTCACCCATCCAACCGGCATCCGCCTGTGGAGGCACTGTATAGCCAATATGAGAAAGTGAAAAAAGTATATTCATGGCGCAATGTTTTACACCATCTTCGTTACCTGTTATCAAGGTGGCGCCCACTTTGCCATAATCTCTATATTGCCCTTTTTCATTAAACATATGTGTATAACCATACATCCGCTCTAGTACCCGGTTACAAACAGAAGATTTTTCTCCCAACCAAACCGAGGTACAAAGGATGAGTATATCACAGGCATCTACTTCTTTTTGTAGTATGGGCCAGTCATCTTTATCCCATTCCGGGGTTTTGGACATATCCAGCCCCAGTCCGGCAGGAAGTACATAATCTACAGGTCTGATTACTTTTGTAGCCACACCATTTGCCTCAAAAATTCGCTGGGCAACACCGATAAGTGCTTCGGTATGCGAAAGAACCGGAGTTCTGTTTAGTGTGCAGTTGAGGAATAAAACTTTTAGATCATTGTATTTGGCAGGAGGATTGGAACAGTGTTGTTCCGTCATTTTTGAAAGTTGTATTGACATTATAGATTGTTTAGAAATTAAAATATTGTTATTCTTTATATTTTATTTTACAAGTAGGACATTCAGTTCCTTCTACAGCACTTTTTAGCTTTATTCCGTCTAAATGAGTTACTATAAAGTCCTGAACAAAAGCATACTTACTTTCTTTATTGTTTACGCCAATCTGAGCATCTTTATATTTTTCACGGATAACGTTACCGTACTCCTGATCTCCCCAACAATTAGGACAAACCCCTTCGGGGATCTCATCAAATTCATCTGTTTTTTTCTTTTTGAATAGATTGCTAAAAAAATTACTCATGAGTTTACAGTTTTAGGAATTAGAATAAAATGTGAACTATAGTCTAATAGTCCCATTTTTTTAAGATTACTTACAGCATTAAGGGCAGTTTGACGCAATGTAATGGTAAAATTGGGGATATAATTGTGTGACAACAAATTTTTGCAAGCAATTGAGCATCCCGTTCCTTGCCTAATTTTTTATGCGATGCAATTAATATCATTTGATATTACCTTTTATACACTCCCTGGTTTAACCTTCTTAGTTTTTGTAAGGGACTTGCTTAATTCCTCCAGTGATATTCCTTTGGTCTCAGGCATAATAAAGGCCACAAAAAGAAGCTGTAAAAACATCATAAATGCAAAAAAAGTAAATACAATTCCAGGGCCTATGGTAGCAAAGAGAATTGGAATTAATGAAGGCACAACAGCTGCAAGAATCCAATGAACAGAACTTCCAAAGCTTTGGCCGTATCCTCTTAAATGATTAGGGAATATTTCTGAAATAAACACCCAAATTACAGTGCCTTGTCCAATTGCATGGGCCGCTATAAAAAGAAATAAAAAGAAAGCTACGGAAATTCCTTCCCAGTTTAAATAAAAGGCACAGGCTACCAGAGATAGAGCTATAATGTATCCAATAGAACCGATATACATTAATTGTTTTCTGCCCATTCGGTCAATCAGGTATATTCCCAAAAGGGTGAATACCATATTGGTAATCCCTATTCCAATACTACTTAATAGGGCCGTACTGGAACCCAGGCCAGCTTCTTCCAATATTCGCGGGGCATAATAAAGAAACGCATTGATGCCTGAGAGTTGATTAAAAAAGGCAATACAAAAAGCCAGTATCAATGGAAATCTATATTTCATTAAGAAAATATTTTCCCCCGGAATAGTGCCTTCACTTTCCTTTTTAATTTCCAGCATCATGTGTTCTGTATCCATACCTGGATTTATAACTTCTAAAACTTCTTTAGCCTCATCAACACGTAGTTTAGATAACAACCACCTGGGGCTTTTTGGAATTGTCAATGCGAATACGGTATAAATAACTGCCGGGATGGCTTCAACTCCTACCATCCAACGCCAGGCATTTTCCCCAATTCCATTTAATAGGTAATTTGAAAAAAAGGCGATCAGGATACCAAAGACAATATTAAACTGATATAAACCAACAAGTTTGCCTCGATCCTTAGCAGGAGCAATCTCTGAAATGTAAGCAGGGGCTGCGATGGTTGAAGCCCCTACGCCCAATCCGCCAATAAATCTAAAAATGGCAAATGTAATAGGATCATTGGACAAGGCAGAGCCCAACGCAGAGATGGTGTAAAATATACCTATCCATATAAGGGTTTTCTTTCTACCTAATTTATTTGCGGGGATACCACCTAATAATGCGCCAACAACAGTACCCCAAAGGGCCATGCCTATTACTACTACACCATGAAACACATCGGATGAACCCCACAATGCCTGAAGTGTTTTGTCAGCACCGGAAATAACAACGGTATCAAAGCCGAAAAGAAATCCGGCTAAAGCTGCCGTAATTGACCAAATCCATATTTTTTTCATTTGAGTAGTTCTTGAGGAAATAGCAAGTTTCGACCCATATTTTTATTTATGATAAATTCTAAATAAGTATTTAATAACGGATCACGAAAGCCCTAAGTCAATTCGCCATTCGCCTCCTGATCTTTTAAATACTTAACAAGGTCCAGTGCATCTGGCACTACATCACTACAGAGCACTATTAGGGATCCTTTTTCTGCGTGAGCCACTGCATGTGTAATCGCTTCCTTTTCTGAAGGAATAATAGTTGTTTTTTTATTGGGATCCTGTTTTTTAATTCCGGCATCCAACATATTGATTAGGTCAGTCTCCGATTTACCTCTCAAATTCTTATCCTGTCTGATAATGATCTCATCAAACATTTCTGCGGCTATTGTTCCCATCTCATTATTATCTTCTTCTCTGCGGTCCCCAATACCTGCTATGATCCCTACTTTTACAGTGGCTTCCAGGTTATCTGTAAACTTTTGTAAGGCACGCATACCTGCAGGATTGTGAGCATAGTCTAACAATATGTCAAAGTTGTTAAACTTAAACAGATTTAAACGCCCGGGAGTACTTGAGGCAGATGGGATAAATGTCTCAAGGGCTGCTTTTGTATCTTCAATACTGATGCCCTGAACATTGGCAGCTATAATAGCCGGAAGAATATTTTGAATCATAAAAAGAGCTTTCCCACCATAGGTCAATGGAATATTTTCTGCTTTCAATAACCGCATTTTCCACTCGCCCCTGCAAAGGGTTACATAGCCATTCTCATAGATGGCTGTAATTCCTCCGATTCTTTGCAAAGCTTGTATCCTGGGGTTATTTTCATCCATGGAGAACAGCGCAAGATTACAATTTATGTTTCTACGCATTTCATAAACCAAATCGTCATCCGCATTTAGAATGGCATAACCATCTGGCAACACGGTTTCAGGTATAACAGCCTTAACTCTCGCAAGTTGTTCTATAGTATGGATACCCTTTAAACCCAAATGATCTGCTGAAACATTGGTAACAATGGCAACATCACATTTCTTAAAACCTAATCCGGCTCTTAATAAACCACCGCGCGCACATTCCAGTACGGCAAAATTGACAGTAGGATCCTTCAACACAAACTCTGCACTTGCCGGGCCAGTACAATCTCCTTTCATCAACATCCTATTTTGAATATAAACGCCATCACTTGTGGTATAACCTACCCTTTGTCCATTCATTTTAGCGATATGAGCAATAAGTCGGCTTGTTGTCGTTTTTCCATTAGTACCAGTAATAGCTACAATGGGTATTCTGCCAGTATCACCTTTTTGGGGAAATAATTTATCTACTACAGGCGCGGCAACGTTTCTTGGTAAGCCTGTGGTGGGAGCCAGGTGCATCCTGAAACCAGGGCCTGCATTTACTTCCAAAACAGCACCACCAGTATCAGAAAGCGGTTGACTGATATCACTGGTCATAACATCAATACCGCATATATCGAGGTCTATGATTTTTGAAATCCTTTCCGCCATTGATACATTTGCCGGATGAATAATATCTGTTACATCTTCTGCAGTACCCCCGGTGCTTAAATTCGCAGTGTCCTTTAAAATCAATTGCTCCCCTTCCTTTAAAATTGAGTCTACGGTATATCCTGCATCGGCGATAATCGTTTTTGTCAGGTCATTTATGGTTATTGCGGTAAGTACTTTCTCATGACCATATCCCCTTCGTGGATCTTTATTCACTTCCTCAACCAATTCCTCTATAGTAGATTTTCCATCACCAACAACATGAGCAGGGGTACGTTTTGCTGCGGCAACGAAATTGTTGTTAATAACCAACAGACGGTAATCCTCGCCTGTAATATATTTCTCCACTATGACCCTTCTTGATACTTCTTTGGCAATCTTAAAAGCCTCAAGTGCATGCTCGTAAGTATTGATGTCTACTGTAATTCCTCTACCGTGATTCCCATCAATAGGTTTAATAACCAGTGGGTATCCCACATAACGGCAAGCATCTTCTAAGCTGCCTTCCCTACTGATTATATCACCACGAGGGACTTCGACCTCGGCCTGTTCTAAAAGATATTTAGTGTCTTCCTTATCACACGCCAATTCAACGCCAATACTGCTGGTCTCACTGGTTACGGTAGCCTGTATCCTTTTCTGATTGGCTCCATAACCCAGTTGTACCAGGGAGTACTTGTTTAGCCTTATCCATGGTATCCCGCGACTTTGGGCTTCCATAACTATGGATCCGGTACTTGGTCCCAGTCGTTCAGATTCCCGAAGTTCACGCATTCGTTGTATGTCATCTTCCAGATCATAAGGTTCTGCAGCAATTAATGCTTCACAAATACGAACAGCAGCTTTAGCAGCATATCTGCCTACCGATTCTTCAATGTATGAGAAAACAACGTTGTAGACCCCTTTCTCCCCATATCCGCGAGTTCTTCCAAATCCAGTATCCATATCTGCCAATGTTTGGATTTCAAGGGCAATATGCTCAATTACATGACCCATCCACGTACCTTCATCCACCCGCATAAAAAATCCTCCTTCACATCCTTCTGAACATCTGTGAGAGTACATACTTGGAAACATCTCGCGAATACGGTCTGCGAATCCATCTATTTTATTGCTTGGTAATTCTTCCATTTCCTCCAAATCCAGGACCATAACAATTAGTCTGTGGCGGCGAATAGACCAGTAATTTGGTCCCCTCATGGCATTTATTTCTCTTATTTTCATGACCTTAGATTTTATGGTTCTTAATCGTGGATATATGAATAGGCTTCAAGCCTAAGAACACTATTTTAGCTGTTAATGTGAGTTTGATAAGTTCTTTGTAATTTCATAAATATATGACATTTTTTGTAACAATAGCTGTATTTTTGCAACCTAGACAGCATAAATTATGGTGGTAAAAGGAACTTTAATTCCCATTGGAGGAAATGAGGATAAAGGGACAGAATCAGGAGAGTCATTTCACCTGGAATTTATTCAGGAAAGTATCCTCTCCAGAGTGGTAAATGAGAGTGGGGGCAATGAGGCACAAATTGTTGTTATTCCAACTGCCTCAAGTATTCCAAAAGAGGTAAGTAATAGTTATCTGCAGGCCTTTGACAAATTAGGATGTCATAAGGTGCATATTTTGGATATACGAGAGAGGAAAGAGTCTGAAAACCCAAAAAATCTGGAATTGATTGGAAATGCACAATGCGTGATGTTCTCCGGAGGAAACCAATCTAAAATCACTGCAAAAATAGGCGACACTAAATTACATGAAGTACTTATAGAACGTTATAGAAAGGACGCCTTAGTGATAGCCGGTACCAGCGCAGGTGCAATGTGCATGTCCCGCGAAATGATTGCAGGTGGCAGCAGCACGGAATCATTTATTAAAGGAGCTGTAAAAATGGATACCGGAATGGGATTCATTTCTAATTTAATCATAGACTCTCATTTTATTCGTCGCGGCCGTTTTGGACGCCTTGCAGAAGCCGTCGCTAAATATCCCAATATGATGGGTATTGGCCTTGCGGAAGATACCGGACTGGTTATTAAAAATAGCAGCACTTTTGAGATAATAGGTTCTGGAATGGTTATTATGTTTGATCCGAGAAAACTAAAGCATAATAATGAAAAGATTCTTGAGAAAGGTACCCCTATGTCCCTGATTAATCTTAAAACTCATGTGTTGGCAAATGGGGACCGATTTAATATGAAAAGAGGTAAAGTGAAAGTATTACCTCTTGATGCTCCTTTTCCAAGCTCTTAATTTCTATAAATACTGATTTGATCTGCACCGTCTGATGATTTGCAGGCCCTGTACATGCCTTCAGTGCTAAAAGGCATTGCAATATTACCAAGGGCGTCAACAGCAATTAAGCCACCATCTCCTCCTAGCTTCAACAAACGTTTTTGGATAAGCTCCTCTGCTGCATCCTGAAGCGTTAGGTTTTTGTATTCCATCAGGCAGGACAAGTCATATGCCACAACCCCTCTTATAAAGTATTCACCGCTACCCGTACAGGAAACAGCACATGTTTTATTGTTAGCATAATTTCCTGCTCCAATCATCGGACTATCGCCAACCCTGCCAAATTGCTTGTTGGTCATTCCTCCGGTGGAAGTTGCAGCTGCCAGATTCCCGTAACTATCAAGAGCTGCCGCACCAACAGTTCCAAATTTCGAATCCTTATTTACAGAATGATCTAACTTAAAACCCTCAGTACCTCTAAGCTCTTGCCATTGCTGGAAACGATGTTCATCATAGAAATAGCGCTCATCTTCAAGTTCGTATTTAAGTTTCTCTGCAAATTGCATAGCACCTTTAGAAGCCAGGAAAACATGATCGCTTTTTTCCATAACATCCCGTGCCAGACTTATAGGATTTTTTATACCACTTACCAAAGAAACTGCGCCTGCATTAAGGGTTTTTCCATCCATAATAGAGGCATCCATTTCATGTTTACCTTCAGAAGTAAATACACTACCCTTTCCTGCATTAAACAAATGTGAATCTTCAAGTTCCTTAACAGATGCCTCAACCGCTTCTACGGCCGAACCGCCAGAATCTAAAAGCAGATAGCCTCTGTGTAGGGCACTTTCTAGAACAGCTTTATATAAGCTTTCTTTTTCAGGGGTCATCATTCCCCTGACAAGGGTTCCGGCACCTCCATGAATGGCCAGGGCAATTTTTTTCATATACTTAGCAACTCTTAATTACCGATTTCGGATTCTTTTTTCCGCAAAATATTTTCAACAATGATCTTTGCGTGTACTCGGGAATTTTCAATAAACCATTTATGAGTTTCCATACCGCCGCAAATAACACCAGCAAGGTAAATTCCTTTTATATTGGTCTCCATGGTTTCAGGATTGTAATTGGGTAATTTTTTTTCATCCTTTGATAATTCAATTCCCACATTCTCAAGAAATTCAAAATTTGGGGTGTATCCAGTTAAGGCCAGGACAAAATCATTTTTTAAAATAATTTTTCCCTCCGGAGTTTCCAACTCAATTTCTTTTTCGCGAATCTCTTTAACTGAGGTGTTATAATAGGCTTTAATACTTCCCTCCTCAATTCTATTCATAATATCTGGACGAACCCAGTATTTAACTCGCTTGCCAACTTCCGGGCCTCTGATAATCAGGGTAACTTCAGCACCTTTTCGCCAGCACTCAAGGGCAGCGTCTATAGCTGAGTTACTTGCTCCTATCACGGCCAGTTTTTGACCAGCATAGTAATGAGGGTCCTTGTAATAATGAGACACCTTAGTGAGTTCTTCCCCGGGGACCTCCAGGAGGTTAGGAAGATCATAAAACCCCGTGGCTATCGTAATATTACTGGCTGTATATGTATTTTTACTTGTTGTGACTTTAAAATCTTCTCTCCTATTTTCTATAGTCTCAACTTTTTCGAAGAGGTGAAGCTTCAGCTTATTGGAGGTGACAATTCTTCTATAATATTCCAAAGATTCATTGCGTTTAGGCTTTGCCTCGTTACTTATAAAAGGAATGTCATCTATTTCCAGCCGTTCTGAAGAAGAGAAAAACTGCATGTTCACAGGATAGTTAAATAAGGAATTAACAATAGGGCCCTTCTCTATAATTACATAGCTCAAACCTTTTTTTTGAGCTTCGAGCCCGCATGCTATTCCTATCGGTCCACCACCAACAATTAAAAGATCAAATCTATCCATATGTTTCCTTATAATAGAGGTAAAATTTAGCAAGATTATAGGTAGGAGCAAAGCTATGTAATTTATTCTTAAACTTATCAAAGAAAGCATACTAAGCCAACACGGCTAATAAAACCGATAGCATAATATTAAAGAATCAAAACCTCAGAAATAATATAAGAAACTAAAATATAACCCTAATTAACATGACTTATATCATTCTTTTTGTTTTTGATAAAACTGATCTTTATTAAATAATATTTAAATTGAAAGTCATGAATATCCAGATTGAAATCCCCGTTTCCAATATAATGACCACAAACCTAATAACACTTGATGTAAAAGCAAGTTTAGATAAAGCAGAACATTTGTTTAAAAAATATAAAATACGGCACATCCCTGTGATTGAAAATGAAAAAATTATCGGGATGATAAGTTTGAACGATATACTCCGAATAAGTTTTGCTGATGGTGCATATAGGGAAGAGGAAAATATTTCTTCATCTATTTATGAAATGTTTACAATAAGGCAATTAATGATAGGAAACCTGGAAACCGTTTCACCCGATTCAACAATTAAAGAAGTTGCAGAATTACTTATAAAAAGGGAATTTCATTCCTTACCGGTGGTGGAAAATGGCAAATTAAAAGGTATGGTTACTACCACAGATTTGATTAAATACCTCCTAAAACATTGCTAAGTATTTGCAATATTTGCAATATGTGAAATGGTGACCATTGGATCCTGTGAGTTGAAAACAAAACTTCCCGCAACCAAAACATCTGCGCCAGCCTCTATTAGGGCTTTCGTATTGTCTGCATTTACTCCGCCATCAATTTCTATTAACGTTTTGGCCTTTTTTTCATTTATTAACGTCCTTAATGCCCTGACTTTTGCATAGGTATTTTCAATAAACTTCTGACCTCCATATCCCGGATTAACACTCATAACACAAACCAGGTCTATGTCTGCTATGCTGTCTTCAAGGAGGTTTATATTGGTATGCGGATTAAGAGCTACTCCTGCCTTCATGCCTTCCGATTTTATAGCTTGTATAGTTCTATTTAAATGAGAACAGGCTTCGTAATGAACTGTCAGTATATTGGCGCCCAAGGAGGCGAAAGATTTGATATATCTAACTGGATCAATAATCATAAGATGAACATCAAGCGGCTTGGTCGCATGCTCTGCAATGCTTTTTATTACAGGCATCCCGAATGAGATATTTGGAACAAAAACTCCGTCCATAACATCAATATGGTGCCAGTCTGCCTGACTTGAATTGACCATTTCAACGTCTCTCTGTAAATTTCCAAAATCGGCCGCAAGTAATGAGGGCGCTATAAGTTTATTGTTCATTATTTGATGACTAAAAATATTTTGAAACAAAAATAAGTATTCATTATGGTTTTATGCTGAGCCATTAAATAATACTGCTAAATTATTCCAGATTCTTATTATTATAAAGTTCATGCGATTCATCGGCTCCACTTAGCAGATAGGCAAAAAGATCAGAAATTTCCTTTTCGTTTAACCTGTTTAGTAAGCCAGAAGGCATTGGTGAAATTGGAGATAAATCCTGTTTTAGTACAGATGATTTGGCCAACTGAACGGTGTATGAAGTATTTAACGGATTTGGCAATATTTTGATAGAATCTGAGCTTTCCGACAGAATTCTGCCAGCTATCTTTTTATCATTATCAAGATGAAAAAGGGTAAAAGCATATTGATCGGAAATGTCATCATTAGGGCTGTAAATGGAATATAACAAATCATACCTTCCAAACTTTGACCTTATCTGGGTTAAATCTGGTCCGGTAGCACCTCCTTCACCTCTCATTCGGTGACATAAAATACATAAAGCTGCCCGATATGCCCTCTCACCATCAGCCAAAGTTCCATTATAATCATTCATTTTATCACCCCAAAGAAACGAGTTGATGGTACTACCGGAATAATTTGCCCCTGGACCAATTGGTTGCGGGAGGTTTTCCGCAACAGTGCCAGGAGAATATACGCCGGAAAGCTCTTCAAAATATGCCTTGTCCTTATCGGGGACATTTGACATGGCTTGTAGCCTTACATTTTCCATGTAAGCTTTAAAACTCATTCCGCCTTTAGCACTTAAGACATCATAAAACCACATAAAGTATTTCTCGCGAAGTGCTTTGTTCCATCCTTCGGTGGCATGGCTTAAAAGCATCCCATAGAAAATGGCTTCACTAGGAGGCATTTTTGCGATTACTTCCCTAATTAACGGGCCGTATTGTTCACTTCTTAATGTAGTTTCCTCTGAAAGCATCTGACTGGAGATGTTAGTCTTTTCGGCAGTATGTTTTTCTAATAAGGCACTAAGATTTTTTACCGTACCATCTACATTTAAATAAAGCATAATTTGCGCCAGTTCCCTGTTTATGGCATTGTTTGAATTAGGAAAATAAGGTTTAAATTTTTTGATAAGGGACTGTCGAGATAGACTTCCAGGTTGTCCCATCCGGATAAATAATAGCGCATAATTTCTCAAAAGGTCTACTTGTTGCCGTTCATCCAGATCTTCCCAATTGATCTGATTTAATTTTTTTAGAATTTTATCTTGATCTTTTTTATCTCCTTGTCTTGCTAACGCAATCCCGGCTTCGATCGTTTTTATTGGTGATTCTTCAGAATAGAACCTTTCCTGCCATCCCTCCGCAGGAAAGTTTTCCAGGGCAATTCGAGATGCATATCTTATAAATCTGTCTTCGTGATCCAGATTATTCCAGGCTTTGGATATGGCTTCTTCAGGATTAATCGCCGAATAATTTTCTAATTCATGTCTAAGGTCTCTTAATTCTTTTCCATTATCATCAGGCCTATTTTCTGATTCAATAATATCTCCATCATAGCTCAATCGATATAAATGAGAATCCAGGCTTCTGCCTCCAGTTGCGAAATAAAGGTTGCCATCAGAACCTGCAATCATATCTGTTAATGGTAAAGGAGTGCCTGATAAAAATTCTTCTCTTGTTGCTGAATAACTGCTTCCTTTCGGTATAAGGTTTGCGTAATAGATTGTTCCAAAACTCCAATCCATAATGAAAAGTCCGTTTTTGTATTTTGACGGGATTTTCAAATTTGAACCGGCTAAAATTGCTGTAGGAGAGCCTTGTTCCAGATTATGGACTGCCGGCAAGTTATCCGGATAATAATCCGGCCATTTACCAGATCCTGTACGCCATCCATATTCACTTCCAGGAGTAACATGACATATTCTGGTTGGCCTGTACCATGGCATTCCAATGTCCCATTCCATATCGGCATCATATGTAAATAATTCGCCATCCCGGTTAAAAGCCAAATCGAACGGATTTCTATATCCGGCAGAAATGAGTTCCCAGTTTTCCCCATTGGAATCAAATTTCGCAACCCAGCCACCCGGTGCCTTTATTTCAGTGGCATGTCCTCGAGCGTCCAGATAGGGTGTAAACAGATTATCTTCGCCCCAGTTTGTAGGCAGGCGACTATTGTTTTTAAGGCTTTCAGGGATAATTACGTGGTTTCCCGCAATAAAATAGATAGATTCTCCATCTGGGCTTAACACAAAACTGTGTGGTCCATGCTCACCGGCCCCTTCTAATCTCAAGAGCATTCTTACGTCATTAAGTCGACCATCGCCGTTTGAATCCGTAATTCTATAAACACCACTTCCTCTTTGGCTTTCATCTGCAATAGCATCGTCCCAATTTTTATTGACCGCTACATACAGACTATTAAATGCCCACAAAAGGCCATGGGCTTCGCCAATATCAAGATTTAGGCTGTCTACATTTGCTGTTTGCACTATATCACCTATTTCCGGCATTTTAAAATAATAAATTTTACCACGCTGATCACATGCATAGATGGTTTTGTCGTCGCCCTCGGCCAGAGCTACCCATGAACCTTGTTTGTTAGCACTGATATGATATAATTCTTCAAGTATAAAATTTTCCGGTAAATTAAATTGTACCTCAGAAGTACCATTTTTATCTCCCTCTGATTTAGTCTTATTACAAGAAATCAGCAGGCAACCAAATACAACGCAAAAAATATTAATTGATATGGAAAAAAAGCCTTTCATAGATTATGATTTAAATGACTACTTCGTTAAACGCTTTACTTTTCATAAATATACAGAAATACGCTGTACAAATAGTTGAAGTTAAAATCAATACGGAAAAGTAGCGAAATGAACTTTTAATTGATCAAAAAGCCTGAAAATCGACTTGCATGAAAATCAACTTGGTTATGGAAATGTGGGAAAGATAATTTTTAAAAGAATCAATAATGCTTGATGGAATTACGGTAAAATGAAAAACTCCGGTAATCAGCCGGAGTTTATTCATCAATCAAAAAACGAACAGTCATGATAAACTGTTGTTACTGTTACAAATTACAATTTTTATACCAAAATTCCAATTCAAGAAAAATTTAACATGTAATTAATACTTCGTTATTATCCGAGATAAGTTTTTAATATTTTACTTCTGGAAGTATGTTTTAATCTTCTTATTGCCTTTTCTTTAATCTGACGTACTCTTTCCCTGGTAAGGTCAAAAGTTTCACCAATTTCCTCAAGGGTCATGGAATGTTGTCCAGCCAAACCAAAATACAATCTTATAACATCTGCTTCTCTGGGTGTAAGCGTCTCTAACGCCCTTTCAATTTCTGTACGCAAAGATTCATGTAATAATTCTTTATCTGGATTAGGAGATTCTCCACTGCGAAGCACATCATACAGATTTGAATCTTCCCCATCAATTAAAGGTGCATCCATAGATACGTGACGTCCCGAATTTTTCAAAGACTGTTTTACATCCTCAACTGTCATATCTAATTCCTTAGCAATTTCCTCTGCTGATGGGATTCGTTCATGAGCCTGCTCAAGAAATGCAAATGTCTTATTTATCTTATTTATTGAACCAATTTTATTTAGTGGTAATCTAACAATACGTGATTGTTCTGCCAAAGCCTGTAAAATGGACTGACGAATCCACCATACGGCATAGGAGATAAATTTAAATCCCCTAGTTTCGTCAAAACGCTGAGCAGCTTTAATAAGGCCAAGATTTCCTTCATTAATCAAATCGGGAAGTGTAAGACCCTGGTTCTGATACTGCTTCGCTACGGATACCACAAAACGAAGATTGGCTTTTGTTAGTTTTTCCAATGCTAACTGGTCACCTGCTTTAATGCGTTGTGCTAATTCTACTTCCTCATCAGCAGTAATTAGATCTACCTTACCAATTTCCTGTAAGTATTTATCTAAGGATGCCGTTTCCCTATTCGTAACCTGTTTTGTAATCTTTAGCTGTCTCATCTAGGTTTTCCTTTATATGTTAAGTTCAAAGTGCATGGGCTGCATATACTTATACGTAAAAAAACGGTAAATGTTACAATAAGGTTATATAAATTTAACTATAGGATATAATTATATTAAAAAAACCCCTGTTTTAAAGGGGTTTTAATATATCTGAGGATTAAAAGATTAGTCTCTTCTGGGTTTACGATCTCTATTTCTATCGTTTCTTCCTCTATCTCGATCCCTATTTTCTCTTGGTGGTCTTTCCTTGTAACCTTCCGGCTTTGGTAATAAGGCTTTACGAGATACTTTGTCCTTTCGGGTTCTTGGGTCCGTACCTAAATATTTAATATCAAAAACATCACCCATGTTTACAACATCGGTAACCTTCTCAGTTCGTTCCCAGGCAAGTTCAGAGACGTGAAGTAAAACTTCATTTCCCGGAGCTTCTGCGTATTCTACTACAGCCCCAAAATCCAAAATCTTTATCACTTTAACCTCATATATGCTGCCTACTGCTGGTTTAAAAGTAATAGAGTCTATTTTAGCCAATACGGCATCAATACCTGCCTGATCTGTTCCCAGGATCTCCACAAGTCCCTCTTCAGTAACTGGATCTTCATTTATTACAATGGTAGTACCAGTTGTTTTCTGAAGCTCTTGGATTACTTTTCCACCTGGTCCAATTAATGCACCAATAAAATCTCCAGGAATCGTTGCTGTTACCATTTTTGGTGCATGAGCTTTCACATCTTCATTTGGTTGAGCGATTGTATCGCTCAATTTCTCAAGAATATGGAGTCTTCCTTCTCTTGCCTGCATTAGGGCCTTAACCAGAATTTCGTAGGACAAGCCTTTAACTTTAATATCCATCTGGCAAGCTGTAATCCCATCAGCTGTGCCGGTTACCTTAAAGTCCATGTCTCCCAAATGGTCTTCATCACCCAGAATGTCTGATAATACCGCATATTTGCCGGTTTCGCTATCTGAAATCAATCCCATTGCAATTCCTGACACAGGTTTTTTAAGTTGAATCCCTGCATCCATTAGCGCCATCGTACCAGAACAAACGGTTGCCATAGAAGAAGAACCATTACTTTCCAAGACTTCAGAAACTACTCTAACTGTATAAGGACAATCTTCAGGGATCATGCCTTTTAATGCTCTTTGGGCCAGGTTTCCATGTCCAACCTCTCTACGGGAGGTTCCCCTGATTGGTCTTGCTTCACCAGTGGAAAAAGGAGGAAAATTGTAATGGAGATAGAACGTTTCTTCGCCTTCGAATGATGGCATATCTATTTGATTTGCTTCTCTGGAAGTCCCTAAAGTAACTGTTGCCAATGCCTGTGTTTCCCCTCTTGTAAAAATTGCCGAACCATGAGTTGATGGCAAATAATCCACCTCACACCAGATGGGCCTTATTTCATCGGTCTTCCTTCCGTCTAGCCTTAATCCTTCATTTAAGGTAAGGTCTCTTACAGCAGCTTTTTCGGCTTTGTAGTAATATTTGCTGATTAAATCCCCAATTTCTTCTAGTTCTTCTTCAGAATGTGCAGCTTTAATTTCGTCTTTTATTTCTGAAAATGATGCACTTCGTTCATGTTTTGAAGAACCCGCCTTGGCTACTTTATATACTTTATCATATGCAAGGTCATGAATCTTTTTCATTAGCGTTTCGTCCTCATCTTCCGTTTCGTATTCGCGTACTTCTTTTTGCCCAAAGGCCTTGGCCAATTTAATCTGTGCGGCGCACTGAACTTTTGCAGCTTCATGAGCAAATTTGATTGCTTCAACCATTTCTTCTTCAGAAATTTCACTCATTTCACCCTCAACCATCATCACAGAATCCTCGGAAGCTCCAATGATCATGTCAATATCAGATTCAAGTAATTGTGCCCTTGTAGGGTTAATGACAAATTCGCCATTCACTCTCCCGACACGAACTTCAGAAATTGCACATTCAAATGGAAAGTCTGAGAGTTGAATTGCTGCTGATGCAGCAAGACCGGCCATTGCATCAGGCATTACGTTGTCATCATGAGACATTAACTGTATCATCACCTGAGTCTCAGAATGGTAGTCCTTTGGAAATAATGGCCTCAAAACCCGATCTACCAGTCGCATTGTCAATACTTCTCCGTCACTTGGTCTGGCCTCCCTTTTAAAAAAACCTCCTGGATAACGTCCTGACGCCGCAAATTTTTCCCTGTAGTCTACTGTTAAGGGTAGAAAATCTACATCACTTTGTCTATAATTGGAAACTACTGTACATAATAACATGCAGTTTCCTGATTGTACAACAACAGATCCATGGGCCTGCTTTGCAAGTTTTCCGGTTTCGATAGAAATCTCTCTACCATCACCAAGGTCAATGACCTCTCTAAATGTTTTTGGAATCATAAATTTTAATTAGCACCTGAATATTTATCAGGCTGTTAAACAATGGTCAACCGTCTTACATAGACGGTCTGAGTTGTGTTGTTGTGTTGTAGACCAATGAAAAACTATGTGTAAGCTTTTTGTGTTATCCCCAAATTCCAGGGATTTTGTTTAAAAAAAAAGGGGAAGCAATGCCTCCCCCTTATATTATTTTCTAATATTCAATTCTATAATTAGGGCACGATATTTTTCTATATCCTTTTTCTTCAAATAATCTAGTAAACTTCTTCTTTTACCAACAAGTCTTACCAGGGATCTCTCTGTATTATAATCCTTTTGATTGTTTTTTAAATGTCCTGTTAAATGATTAATCCGATGCGTAAACAACGCAATCTGACCTTCAGTGGAACCTGTGTTACCTTCTGAACCACCGTGGGTTTTAAAAATTTCTGCTTTAACTTCTTTTGTTAAATACATTCCAATATTATTTTAAATGATTTTTATGTATCTGATTGATTTTCAATCGACCGCAAAGATAGTAATAAATTTATATAAAGCGGATGTCATTTATTTTTTTTGAACTTCAATTAAACCTTTGTTAATACTTGGGGTCAAAGGAGAGTAATATTAAAAAATGATAATATGAAAAATTATTTAAAAAAATTGAATTTCACAGGAATATTGCTTTTAGCAATTGTATTAAATGTTTCCTGTAACAAAGAAGAATCTCCGGAAATTATTGAAACCGGGGAAACAGAAACTTTTGAGGTGGCACAACTTCAGGCCAGTGATGAATCTGAATTAATTTCTGAGGAAATCCTAAACATAGGAGAGGACGTCTACGCGGTTGATGAAATCCAAGCTACTTCCAAAGGTTCATACATTTCAGATTATTTACCAGATTGTGTTACAATTACTACAGTGGTGACTAGCAGCAGTAAAGAAAAAATTATTGATTTTGGTGAGGGATGTGAATTACCTAATGGAAATTTTTTAAGTGGGATCATTAAACTGAGTTATCTTAAGGACATGGAAATGGCCACTAATACGCTTAGTTTTTCACTTGAGAACTTTATATTTAATGGGGTATATGTAGCGGGAAGTGCAACTGTAGAGCGTATGCGTTCCAATGAAAATGGAAATCCCCAGTCAGAAGCGGTTGCCAATTTTACAGGAGAATGGCCAGATGGTGATACTGCCAGTTTCTCAGGAAACAGGACCAGAGAATGGATTGAAGGTTTTGGTAGTGGATTCTGGGGCGACAATGTTTTTCTTATCTCGGGCAAGGGTATTTACACAGGGAAATATGATAATGTATTCGTAAAAGAAACGATAAGCCCTTTACGAAGAGAATTATCTTGTAGATTCCTGGTGAGTGGAATACTTGAAATTACGCGCAATGATACAACAGTGAGTCTTGATTTTGGAGACGGTAGTTGCGATTCTAAGGGGATTCTTACTTACCCTAATGGGGAATCTGAGGAAATATTTTTAAGAAGGTTTAAAAACTAAATAACCTACAAATTATTAATAAATAGCTCTGGCTTTCCAAGTCCGGGCTATTTTTATTTTCTTACAGCATTATTCTGAATAAGATCTATATAGAGGTTGATATTCTTTTTTAGATCCCTTCTATGAGAAATAAAGTCTAAAAAGCCATTTTCCAAAACAAATTCTGCTGTTTGAAAACCTTTTGGCAGATCCTTCCCTGTGGCTTCTTTAACAACTCTGGGTCCTGCAAAACCAATCAATGCACCAGGTTCAGAAATATTAATATCTCCCAGCATTGCATAGGAAGCAGTTGTGCCTCCGGTTGTAGGATCTGTACATAAAGAAATATATGGAATTTTGACTTCAGCTAACTGCGCTAATTTTGCAGATGTTTTGGCAAGTTGCATCAATGACAGGGCTGCCTCCATCATTCTGGCGCCACCAGATTTGGATATCATCACAAAAGGAATTTTCTTTTTAATGGAATAATCTATTCCACGTGCAATTTTTTCACCAACAACACTTCCCATTGAACCCCCAATAAAAGTAAAATCCATACAACAAACAACCAGATCCTTACCTACAGATTTCCCAACAGCTGTTCTTACTGCATCTTTTAAACCTGTTTTTTTTTGGGCAGCCTTCAATCTATCCGAATATTTTTTGGTGTCCTCAAATTTTAATGGATCTTTGGAAGTTAACTTGGCATCTAACTCCTGAAATTTATTGTCGTCAAATAAAATTTCGAAATATTCTTTGCTCCCAATCCTAACATGATAATCATCTTCGGGACTGACATAATAATTTTTGGCTAATTCTTCAGATTCAACAATCTTTCCGGTTGGGGATTTATACCATAAACCTTTGGGCGTATCTTTTTTCTGCTCTGTTGCAGTTTGTATACCTTTCTCTGTTCTTTTAAACCAAGCAGTCATTCGAATATAATTTAATTCTAAAAGTTACCTACAAGGTATTAATATTGTTTAGATCTTCAAAAGCTTTTTTTAATCTCTCAATAAATGTCTTTTCTCCTTCTCGAAGCCAAACTCTTGGATCGTAATATTTTTTATTAGGTTGGTCGGCACCATCCGGATTCCCAATCTGCGATTGCAAAAAAGCCGATTTACTCTGCATGTAATCCCGAATACCTTCCATGAAAGCATATTGTAAATCGGTATCAATATTCATCTTTATCACTCCATATCCAATTGCTTCCCGTATTTCCTCAACAGTGGAGCCAGAGCCACCATGGAATACAAAATCTATGTGATTATGTTCAACACCGTATTTTTTAGTTATATATTCCTGAGAATTTTTGAGAATTTTAGGAGTTAACTTTACATTTCCCGGTTTGTAAACGCCATGCACATTTCCAAAGGCCGCGGCTATTGTAAACCTCGGACTTATTTTGGACAATTCTTCATATGCATAAGCCACTTCTTCTGGTTGTGTATATAATTTGGAATCATCAACATCTGTATTATCTACGCCATCTTCTTCGCCTCCGGTTATTCCCAATTCAATTTCCAGAGTCATGTCCATTTTGCTCATTCTTTCGAGATATCCTTTGCAAATGGCAATATTTTCTTCTATAGGCTCTTCAGATAAATCTATCATATGAGAACTATAGAGTGATTTTCCAGTCTCTGCATAATGTTTTTCGCTTGCGTCCAGCAATCCATCTATCCATGGTAATAACTTTTTAGCGCAATGATCTGTATGAAGAATAACAGTAGCACCATAAGCCTCAGCTAACTGATGTATATGTTTTGCCCCAGCAACCCCTCCTTGTATGGCGGCAAGCTGACCTTCATTGGACAAACCTTTTCCCGCATTAAATTGGGCTCCACCATTCGAAAATTGTATAATCACGGGTGAGTTTAATTCTGCTGCAGTTTCCAGGACTCCATTAATTGTATCTGAGCCTGTGACATTTACCGCCGGAAGAGCAAATCCTTTTTCCTTGGCATAATTGAAAATATGTTGAACTTGGTCACCGGTTGCGACTCCTGGTTTAATTGAATGCGACATAATTTTTAGTCTGTTAGGTTTTTATGAGATGTGGCAAATGTAGT